>Ga0080013_1001617_pt1 | contig 29186 bp, 49 predicted proteins | sample ETNvirenome_6_85_FD_69236 | JGI IMG/M metagenome (GOLD analysis project Ga0080013, IMG submission 69236) | Marine viral communities from the Pacific Ocean - ETNP_6_85 (SPADES assembly) (version 2) | ecosystem: Environmental > Aquatic > Marine > Oceanic | place: Pacific Ocean | collected 2013-06-19 | reverse complement strand
GCACACTCTTTTTCTACTCGTTATTCAGCGTTGTTTTCAGATGCTATGTTTTTTTCTTTTGTGATCTGTTGTTGTTTATATGTTAAAACCCTTATGACTATTGTTGTTTCAAGTTGGAAATCTAAAATTGGAATGAATAATAAAGGTTGGTATTAGTTGATGGTTAAAAGAGGCAGGATACAGAAAGCAGATAGTGTTGGGCATAGAGATCACACCATTACCATCTTGCAAGGCAGTAAAGAATTAACCTTTGAACGCCCTAAACCTTATACGCAATGGTTAAAGATCACGCAAGAACGATGGGATACCTATTGGGATAGTGATTTGAGCCAAATGACACAACTTGTTGATTTACCTGCATTAGAGAGGTTGTTTCAGTATTACGACCAAATAGATAGGGCAAACAGAGCTATTAGAAAGGGTGGCTCTAAGATGTTGCTCGGAACAGGATCAAAAGGACAACAAAAGCTACATCCTTTAATTGAATTGGTATTAAAGATTGAGGATAAGGTATTAAAGTTGGAAAACGAGCTTGGATTAACACCACTTGCAAGACAGCGATTAGGCATTGCCTTTGGCGAGGCATCAATGTCTATTCTTGATCTACAAAAGTTTATGGAAAACGATTGGGATGATTACGATGATCCAAGATTAATTATGTTAGAGGATGATGGTAGCCCTTTGCCAAAAGTATCAGAGGAAAAAAACATTGATAAGGAAACAGGCGAGATAATTAAAGATGAGTAATCAGATCGTGTTACCAAGTACGAAAGGCAGAGATGTGGTTAAATTCATTGAAAAGTTTTGTGTGCATGGCGAGGGCGATTTTTATGGAAAGCCCTTTATCTTAGCTGAATGGCAGAAAAAGATATTATTTGAACTTTACGAAACAAAAGAGGATGGATCACGCAAGTTTAGAGAGGGCTTAATTGGTATGCCCAAAGGAAATGGCAAAAGTGCTTTAATTTCAGCAATAGGTCTGTTCGAGTTAATGGGTGCAGGTGTTACTTCGCCACTTGTCGCAATGGGTGCATCCTCTAAAGAACAAGCAGGAATTGTTTTCGATTATATGAGATCAATGTGTGAAAATAGTCCTGTCTTGTCAGGGATTACAGAATGTTTTGAAAATGAAATACTTTTGAAAGGAAATCATGCAGGTAGAGCTTACAGAGTATCAGCAGACTTCAAGACAGCAGAGGGTGGTAGAAATTCCACTTTTATTGCAGATGAAATACACGAATGGAATACTGAAAGATTAGAAAGATTTTTTTATGTAATGTCAAACAATACAGCAAAAAGACAAGATGGTTTGGTGCTATCTATTACCACAGCAGGATATGACAAATCAACCTTAGCAGGAAAGATGTACCAAAGAGGAAAAAATATACAATCAGGCGAGGTTGATGATGATAAAGAGTTTTATTTTCATTGGATCGAGGCAGAGCCAACAGATGATCCTAATGATCCTGAAGTTTGGAAAAGAGTTAATCCTGCAATACAAAGTGGATGGTGGCAGTTGGAAAACCTTGCTCGTAGGCATAAGTCATTGCCAATCAATGAATTTACTAGATACCACTTAAACACTTGGACAAGAACTAAAGAAGATAGTTGGTTGCCTGATGGTGTTTGGCACGAACAAGGAACAGACAATATGGAATGGGATCAAGACCTGCCAATGTTCCTTGCTGTTGATATGGCATTGAAACATGACAGCGTTGCAGTTGCCCAAGTACAAGAAAGAGATGGGTTTTACTATACAACTGCTCGTATTTGGTTGCCTAGTGATACAGGTATATTTTATTCAGAAGTTGAACAGCATATTATTGATCTTTGTACTCAATACAATGTGCAAGAGGTTGCATACGATCCTGCGTTTTTTGAAAGGTCTGCACAAGAGTTGGTAGATCGTGGGATTGAAATGGTTGAGTTTCCACAAACAGGGAAAAGGATGATCCCTGCGTGTGGAAATGCCTACGATATGATTGTTGGTAGAAAAATTAAACATCCTAATTATGAAACATTTACAGATCAGGTCATGTCTGCATCTCAACGACAAACAGATAATGGTTGGCGATTATCCAAAGGTAAATCAAAAAGAAAGATTGATGCGTGTATTGCAATGGTCATGGCATTAGATCGTGCAACTGCACCAAAAGGCGAAACAGAGGCAGAAGTTGGAATTGTTGAATGGTAAATAGGACAAAAGGTTATAGAGTAAAAGGAATATACAATGAATAATATAAAAGAGTTGGCAACAAATGCGATTGAGTTAGTCGCCTTATGGTTTGTCGTGTATGGTCTTTGGATGATATACGAGCCATTAGGATTTATTGGCATGGGTGCAGGGTTGCTGACTATTAGTTATGGATATACGAGGAACAAATAATTGAGTTTTATTTTTAGTGAACAAAGAGGACAGACAGATTATACATTAGCTGAAATGTTGGCAACAAGATCAGCAGGATTAGCAAATTGGTCAGGCGAAAAAGTAGATCAATACACAGCACTTGGGATACCTGCTGTTTTAGCTTGTGTTTCACTTTTGGCAGATAGTATTGCATCCTTACCGATGAGAGTACAAAGATGGGATCAGGGCAGAAAGATTTATGTGGATAGTCCTACATGGTTAAGAAAACCAAATAACAATCAGCAAAAATTTGGTTTTATTCATCAAATCATTGCCTCACTTGCTTTACATGGAAACGCTTTTATCTTTGTGGATCGTGATAGACAGGGCAGAGTAGTTGCAGTTGAAAACATACACCCAAATAATATCAAAGTACACATGAGGGGAATGGAAAAAGTTTATGAGATGTCAGATAAAACTATACTTACCAATGATAATATTTTACACATCGTTTGGTTTTCTTACCCACAAGAGGCATTAGGTCTATCGCCATTGAGATTACAAAAAAACACTATGGGATTAGCTTTAGCAATGGAAAGGCATATAAACCAATTTTATTCACAAGGTGCAACACCATCATCAGTTTTGGAAACAGATAGAGATTTAACAGCAGAACAGGCACAATCTTTACAGCAAACATGGACTAGCCATCACACAAGATCAAGAAAACCTGCTGTGCTTACAGGTGGATTGCGTTGGAAAGCTGTTAGTGCAGAGGCAGGGGAAAGTTTAATACAAGCTAGAGATCAAGTTACCCAAGAGATCGCAAGAATATTCAGAATACCAAGTTATTTAATTAATTCTAAGGGCGATAGTCAAACTTATTCAAATATTGAAAGTGCAGGTATTAATTTCGTTAGGCATACATTACTTGCATGGATTAGCAGATTAGAGGATAACTTATCAACTCTTGTTGCAGGGCAATCTTTTATTAACTTTGATACAGCATATTATCTAAGAGGCGACCAACTTTCAAGGATCAGAGCAGGTCAGGCAGGTATTTCATCAGGTATCTTTACACCAAATGAGGTTAGGGAATGGTTTGATTATGAGCCATACGAAAGTGGCGATGAATTTTATCTTGGTATTCAAGGTGCAGTTGCTAACGATGGGCAACCACTTGGAAAAGATGTTGGATCAGCATACGATGAAATGGGGGATAACAATGGAACAAGCTGAATTTGATAAAGAATTTACAAATATTGTCAATAACGATCTACTTGATGTGGATGTAAAAGCAGAGCAAGGTGCAGTAGACTTTTTACAAAAGATACAACAACAATATATTGTTCCTACACAACAGTTTTTTATTGCCTTACCTGTATTTGAAATTCCTATGTATAGAGAATTTGATGATGAGGATGACAATGCCATATAGTATTGTACATTCACACCCTGAATGTCCTAAAGAAAGTGGCGAAACAGGACAAGATCAGATCGGTGGACACGCAGTAGTAAAAGATGATGACAATACATTAATGGGTTGTCATAAAACACATCAAGAGGCAGAGGATCAACTTACTGCACTTAACATTGCAGAGGCAGAGGAAAATAACAAAAAAAAGAAAAAAGTCAAAAAATCTATAACAGAATACAATCAAGCACTTAATCCTATGGTTAAATCTATAGATATGGATGATAAAACAGAATTGCGAACATGGTCTATCAGCGATGTAGAGCAGAAAGATGATGAGGATGGTTTAATTTCATTTGCAGGTTATGCAAGTGTTTTTGACTACTCTTATCCTGTAAATGACATGAGAGGAACATACTTAGAGAATGTTGCTAGAGGTGCATTTACAAAAACTCTACAAGAGAAAGATGATGTCAAACTTTTGGTTAATCACGAGGGCATACCTTTGGCAAGAACAAAATCTGAAACTCTTAATTTAGTTGAGGATGATAAAGGACTTAGAGTTGAGGCAAAACTTGATCCTACTAATCCTAAAGTTGCAGAGGTATCTAGTGCAATGAAACGAGATGATCTCAACGAGATGTCATTTGCGTTTCAAGCAGTTAAGGATGAATTTAACGAGGCAGGGGATGAAAGAACAATTAGAGAGGCAAAGTTATACGATGTTTCAGTTGTTACTACACCTGCATCAGATGCTACGATTGCAAAAATTCGTGGTGTAGATTTACCTGCCCTAGAAAAGGCATTAGTTGAGGCACGATCCGATGAACAAGTTAATGCAGATGTTATATTATCCACTATTGAGCAATTACAAGACTTATTGCCTAAAAAACATGGTACTAGCGTATCATTGGCAAAAAGAAAATTGGAAATGCTTGATATAAAAGATAGTTAAGCCGACACTATAAGCCGACACAGATCACTTATAGTTTCACTTCACGAAATAGTAATAGTAATTAGTGGTCTATATGGATCACAGAAAGTAATTAGAGGTTTAACTTAAATGTTAGAAAAACTTATAGAAAGTAGGAATGAGGAAAGAAAACTGCTTGATGAGTTGCTTGTTAAAGTTGAAAAAGAGGAAAGAACTGAACTAAGCGATGATGAAAATGCAGAATTTGATACTCGTTCTGAAAAAATTAAAGCCCTTGATGAAAGAATTGTAGAACTAGAGGAATTAGCCGAAAGAGATGCAAAAATTGAGGAAAGCAGAGAACTACTAGAAGTTAAAGAGGAAACTGTTGCACCTGTCGTTACTGAAATGAAAGAACAAGGGGTTTATGAAAATCCACAAAGGTCTTTCCTTTCAGATGCTTATAATGCAGAATTTAATGGCGATGTAGAGGCAAGAGAAAGAATTAACTACTCACAAAGACAGGAAACTGAAAGCAGAGATGTTTCAACTTCCAACTTTGCAGGGTTGGTTATTCCTCAATATCTAGTAGATCAAACAGCAGAGAATTTGAAAGCAGGTAGTCCATTTTATAATGCGTTACCTAAATATCAATTACCTGATGATGGTATGACAATGCACATCAGCAGAGTAACCACAGGAACAGCAGTTGGTGCACAAAGTGCAGAAAATTCAGCAGTATCAGAAACAGATATTGATGACACCGACTACACCTTTCCTGTATGTACTTATGCAGGTGCGCAAGATGTTTCAAAACAAGCTATTGATCGTGGAACAGGTACAGAGGATGTCTTGATGGCAGATCTCATTGGTGCTTATTACACATCAGTTGATGATGCTTGTATAAATGGCGATGAAAGCTCAGGAACATTAAAAGGACTTAAAAACATATCAGGGATAACATCTACCACATGGACAGATGGTAGCCCTACATCAGCAGAATGTGTACAAAAGTTTGCTAAGTTGATTAGCGACTTTACATCAAGCAGGTATGCAAGTCCTGATTTGATAATAATGCACCCTCGTAGATGGTCTTACCTTGTTGGTGGATTAGATGGTAATTCAAGACCATTTGTCCTACCAATGGGAAATAACCCATCCAACGCAGTTGGTATTGGTGCAATCGGATATTCAGCAGTAGGTACTTTATTTGGTATCCCTGTTGTAACTGATGCAAACATACAAACTGATGCAGGATCAGGTAACGATGAGGACAATGCTTTTGCTGTTAAGACAGCAGACCTACCATTTTTTGAAAGTGCATCAGCACCTTTCAGATTAAGGTTTGAGGCAACAGCACCGAAATCACTTCAAATAACAGTAGTTGTATTCAACTATGTTGCTTTTGGTGCAGGGAAACAACCTGCATCTATCGCTATGTTAAGTGGTACAGGTATGAATGGTGTTTTATAACACTTGATTTTTTATGTGCAGTAGTCATTAGGATTACTGCACATAATGCAAGTAAGGAACATTATGGCAAAAAAAGCAAAAGAAATTAATCAAAATCTAATAGATGGATACGAAAGCGAACTAAAGTCTGCGATCCAACAAAAGCGACCTAAGAAATATATTGATGATATAAAGAAAGCATTGAAAGATGCAGGTGGCAAAGTAGAGATTGAAACAGCAGATAAGAAAGTTAAAGCTGAAACAACATCTAAAAAAATAAAGTAGTTAGCTAGATAGTCATGGCAGATTATATTACATCTAATAACTTTAAGACCTTGAATAATATACCGACTAGCGATAGTCAAGATGATACTGCAATTAATATTGCTATTTCATCAGCGAGTAGAGCTATTGATGCGTATTGTGGTCGTAGGTTTTATGTGGATGGAAGTGTTTCCACCCATGACTATCAAGCTATCAACAAAGATTGGTTGTATGTAGATGACTTTTCTACAACCACAGGTCTTGTTGTCAAATTTGATACAGGCGATAATGGAACTTTTGATAAGACAGTTGATACTTCCGATTATGTTCCAATGCCTTTCAATCAGATTATTGGGGGGATAGAGAGTTGTGCCTATTACATAATAAGAATGGTTGATGATGATTTTCCTACCACAGGGGGTAGAGCAAGAGTACAATTAACTGCAAAATGGGGGTGGGCAACTACACCTGATGCAATTACACAGGCAACTTATTTATTAGCATCAGAATACTTTTTTGCAAAGAACGCACCATTTGGAATTGCAGGAATTAGTGAGGCAGGTTATTCAATTACTACAAGGAATAGCCCAATGGTTAAAAGGTTGATTGATCCTTTCAAAAAAGGAAATCAATATGGGGTGTATTAAATGAATGTAAAGTTAGATGCAAAAGCAATCGGTGGTGTATTGAGTGCCTTAATGATCTCATTAATTAGTTGGTTATTTAGATCGGTGCAAAATTTAACAAATGAGGTAAGTGTACTAAAAGCACAGATCATTAATAGTGAAACAAGATTGAACGATGTATTAAGTATAATTTCAGGAATTGATGACAGCATTACAGAAATCATTTGGAAAATTGGGGGATAACATGGATTGTTGTGGCGATTGCAACTGTGTTGGTAGATAATGTCTACAATTAGTGCAGTAGCAGATGCGTTGGAAACAACGATTGAAAATGTATCCAATTTAAGAGTGTATTCAGAACTAGAGGATATAGTTAATCCCCCTGCTTGTGTAATCAGCTTTCAAGGAATTGAGTTTGATACAGCAATGCAAAGAGGATTAGATACAATGAGCTTTGATCTTTTAGTGATTGTTCAAAGGTCTAACATTAGAACAGCAGTTGATAAGATAGAGGAATATCTAACAGGAAGTGGATCAAGCTCAATTAGACAAACAATATTCAACGCACCAACTCTAGGACTTAGCGATAGTAACGCAAGGTGCGTTAATGTTAGTAGTGCAGAGAATATGTCTGTGAATGGTGTTGATTGTCTTGGGGCAACAATGTCTGTTCAGGTTTATACAAAAGGAAGTGCATAGATGAAATTTGAAGTAATAGGAAATCATAAAGTAATGGGTGCTGATAAAGGCGACATTATAGAAATACATGATGATAAATTAATTGAAACATTAACAGGTGGTGGACACATCAAAGCATACAAAGGAAAAAAACGAGCAAGAAATGACAAAGGTCATTTTATTGCTGATGATCCAAAGACAGAAAAAAACGAGGCATTTGAGGAATAATACATGGCAATTTTCGCATTAACAGATGGTCGTTGTTACATAGGTGGATATGACTTATCCGACCACATTGTAGGAATGAACTTAAATTTAACAAGTGAGGAATTAGATACTACAACTATAAATTCAGGGGGGTATAGATCAAGACAGGGTGGACTTCAAGATGCTCAATTTTCTGCAAATGGATACTATGAGGCAGGTGCTAATAAACCTGATGCTTTACTAGGTGCATCAACAGGATCGGAACACATTATTACAGTTATGGCAGATAGTGGTGCAGGGGATACATCTTATTTTTTCAAAGCCACACAGTTTGATTACACATTGCTTGGTGCTGTTGGGGAACTAACACCATTTAATATTTCAGCTAGTCAATCAGCAGATAAACCTGTTAAAGCTACACAGATGAACGATGATAGTGCAACCATTACTGCAACAGGAAATACAACAGGTAGGCAGTTAGGTGCAGTATCAGCAACGCAAAGTGTGTACGCATCTATTCATGTTTGGTCTGTTGCAGGAACTTCAACACCAACACTTACAGCTAAAATACAATCCGATGACAATTCAAGTTTTACAAGTGCAACAGACAGAATAACTATGTCATCAGCGACAGCAATTACATCTGAATATAAATCACAGGCAGGTGCAATTACAGATGACTATTGGCGAGTGAATTGGACAGTTTCAGGAACAAGTCCGATTTTTAAGGCAATAGTTAGCATCGGCATCGCTTAAAAACCCTTATACTTACTTGTCAAATTTCGTGGCAAGATTTCTTAAATCCTATAAACCCTAACTCTAATTTTCAAAATCAGCTCTAAAAAGCTCTTATTTGGACTTTGCCAAAATGCCAATTAGTAAAATGGGTACAGAAAGGATATTAATGGCACAATTAAAAATAACAGAAAGAGCAATTAAGTTAGGCATAGTAAAAGCAGAGGATGCTTATTACCTTAGTAATTGTATAGAGTGTGGCAAAGAAATTAAATACTCTTACTTTTCATTTGATGAAAATGGACAACCGACAGGCAAGTATGCACACATAACAGCATCAGGTCTGTGTTCAAACACTATTGATGGTTGTTGGGAAAAGAATAACCTATAACAAGATAAATAAAACTGCTGTGATATAAGGTCTAATTAATCTAAGCGAAAAAAGGATAAATATTATGGCAGTTTTTGCATTTACCGATGCAAGTGTAACCATTAACTCTGTAGACTTGTCGGATCATGTTAGATCTGTTTCATTGTCTTTAACAGCAGAGGAATTGGACACAACAGCAATGTCAAGTACAGGTTATCGTACTAGAGCAGGTGGGTTAAAAGATGGCTCATTAACTTTGGAATTTAACCAAGACTTTGCATCATCAGAGATTGATGCCACATTTAATGGCATTATAGGAACAGTAGTAGCTTTTGTTGTAAAGCCAACAAGTGGCTCTGTATCATCAACCAATCCATCTTATACAGGATCGGTATTGATTACAGAATATGCACCATTAGCAAATGCAGTAGGCGATTTGGCAACAGCATCTATGACATTTCCTACAAGTGGTGCTATTACAAGAGCCACGAGTTAATCATGGGAACTATGATTGTTACCATGTCAGATGGTACAAAAATAGAAGTTAAGATTACACCTAAGGACATCATTGACTTTGAAAGAAAATTTGATGTTCCTGTTTCAAAGTTACAAGTGGAACAAAGGTATGAATGGTTATTGTATCTTGCATGGTTATCAGCTAAACGAACTAATGGTATAACTGAAACTTATGACAAATGGATTGAATTGGTTGATGACCTTGATCTTACAACAGGATCAAGTGATAACCCAAAAGCACAAGCAGTTTCGTAAGTTTAGTTGCACAAATATCAGTAGCATTAGGTGTTTCGCCTAATGAGATATTGCGACTTGATTTAGATATGTTTGATGCTTTAGTGAGTGCATTAGAACAGAAATATGAAAGTAGTATGTGATGGCAGAAATAGAAATTGACACATCTGAATTGAGATTGTTACAAAGGCAACTCAAAGAATATGGGCAAAAAGATTTACAAAATACTATGACTAAAGTTAATAGATCAATTTCAGCAGAGGTCAGAGATGAGGCACGAAAAAGAGCAAGAAAGCAAAATGTACCTCTAGCAAAAAAAAGCTCTAAGGGAATTACATCAACTGCATCAAGAACAAAAGCAGGTGTCACTATGACAAGAAATGACAGATACCCAACATTGTTTTTAATGGAATATGGTGCAAAAAATTGGCATGTTCCATTTCCCCCTAATTCAAAAAGAGTTGGCACAGTTTATTATATGCCACAAAATAAAATGAAAAAAAGAGTTGGCAGACCATTCTTAGGTAATCAGCATGAGATAGGCGAAAATCCAAAATGGACAACCTTTGGTAAAAAAGGTTATGTTGTAGGAAAAACTTTAGAGGATATGCGACCTCACATAGTATCAACTTATGCAGAAAAATTGCACGATGCGTTAGTTGAGGCAGTTAAATTAAGGAAATCAGCATAATGGTTGAAACACAAAAATTAAAAATAAATATTTTAGGCGATACAAAAAACTTTGTTAGTAGTTTAACAAAGAGCCAAAGGGTAATGAAAAAATTTGGTAGTGTTGCCAAAGGAATAGGAAAAGGTGTCGCAACTGCAATGGCAGGAATGACAGCTGTTACTGCAACATTAGGTAAGCAATTTGTTGATCTGGCAACTGATGCAGGTGAGGCACAATCAATGTTTGAAGTTACATTTGCCGATGCTCTACCAAAGGCAAGTGCTTTCGTAGAGGAATTTGCACACAAAGCAGGTTTCGCTGAACATGAACTACAACAATTATTAGGTACATCAGGTGCAGTATTACAAGGTATAGATTTTCAAGGCGAGGCATCTGCTGATCTATCAATTAAATTAGCCACCCTTGCTGGCGATGTCGCCTCATTCTCAAATGCACAGGGTGGTGCAGAGGCAGTACTAAATGCCATGACAAAATCATTGTTGGGGGAAAATGAAAGCCTTAAGACCTATGGGATCGCTATTTCACAAGCAGAGGTAATGACTAAAGCATTTGAAATGACAGGCAAAAGCTCTGCATCTGAAATTACAAAACAAGAAAAAGCATTAGCAACTTATGAAATGTTACTTGCAAAGACAACTGTACAGCAGGGCGATCTAAACAGAACGCAGGACAGCTTTGCAAACAAATCTAGGAAAGCCCAAGCACAATTAAAAGACATGAAAGTTGCATTGGGTAATGAATTATTACCTGTTGCACAGGAACTATTACCTGTATTAATGGATTTTGCTAAATCATTAAACCCAAGTCTAACAAATGCAATAAAAGCATTTGCACCTTTTTTAAGTACATTAGCAAAATTAGTAAGTGCATTATTACCACCAATAATTTCAGTAGTGAGTTGGGTATTAGATAAATTACAACCTGCATTTAGTTTTTTAAGTGATTTTGTAATGGATACATTAATTCCAACATTTAGCAGATTGCCACAAGCATTTGAGGATATGATTAATAAAATTATTGGAAAGATCAACAATTTCTTTTCAAAACTTAATAACTTTTCAAGCAAGATACAAGGGTTTTTCAAAAAACTTGGTGTTGATATAAATATGCCAAAACTTAGTCTGTTAGGTACAAAAGATTTTACAAGTGGTGGGGGTGGATCAAGTTTTGGGGGAATTGGATTGCCAAGCTATGTAACAGGTTTACCTACTTCAGTTACTTCGCCAAGTACAGTTTCACAAGCAATGTCTAGTGTCGCATCAGCAGGGATGGGTATGCCTAACCTTGATCCAACACATAGGTCAGGTGGACAAACAGTTGTTAATGTAACGACTTCGCCATTTCAAAATAACAGCGAAGTAGCAAAAGAAATAGTTGGACTATTAAATACATACGAAAAAAACAATGGCAGAGTGCCGATAGTAGCGAAATCAAGTAGAACAATAATCTAATGGCATTACCAACTATGCGTGTGAGGGTTGGTTTCAACCAAGATACTTTTGAGCTAGATGATCCTGTTCGTGGGATATTAGATACATCAAAACTTGGTGGCACAACTACTTTTGTAGATGTTACAAATAAAGTCTTATCCCTTTCAGTTAGTCGTGGTAGATCAAGAGATATAAACGCATTTCAAGCAGGTAGTTGTAATTTTGAATTAGATAATCTTGATGCTCGTTACGATCCGACAAATTCAAGTGGTGCATACTATGGGGGGATTGAGCCATTAATGGAAGTTATTGTGGATGCAACAACTGACAGCTCTACTTATTACCCATTATTTACAGGTTTTGTAACTGATTGGAATATTAATTATCCAAATAGTGCTGACAGCACAGTTTCAGTTTCCTGTTCAGATGCTTTTATGAAATTGGCAAACACAGCTCTAACTTCTGCAAGTGTTTCATCAGCTTTAACAGGTGCATTTATTACAGAAATACTAGATGAGCCAACAGTTAAGTTTTCGCCTGATCGGTCTATTGAAACAGGCAACTCAACAATGGCATCACAGACAATTTCTGCAAATACTCTTAATGCGATCCAAACAGCAGAGTTTTCAGAGCAAGGTGCAGTATTTATTGCAAAAGATGGAACATTTACTTTTAAGCAGAGGCATAGCACCTTTCCATCTACTTCTAGTGCAACATTTAGTGATGATGGCTCTGATCTGCCTTATACACGCATGGATCAGACTTTGGCAGATGAATTATTATACAATTATGTAAGTATGCAACGAAATAGTGGTACAGCACAGGTTTCAGAAAATACAGCATCTCAATCCAAATTCTTACTTAGAGAATTAACAAGAACAGGATTGTATAACAATTCAGACACCGATGTTAAAGATATTTCAAACCATATCTTAGCAAAATACGATGAAGTTGAGCCACGATTTAACAAAGTGAATGTTGATCTAAACGATCTATCATCAGCAGAACAAGTTACAGTTTTAGATTTAGAGGTCATTGATGTAATCAAAGTTGAGATTACACCTGTTGGAACTTCAAGCCAAGTATCAAGGTATTCAATTATTGATGGCATAAGTTGGTCAATTACACCAAGTACACAGACAGTAGTCTTTAGCACATCAGATACAACTGATGCACAATTTTTTAGATTAAATAGTGCATTGTTTGGTTTATTAGATACAGACAAGTTGGGGTATTAACTATGACAAGAATGTTTTTGTTTTGTCTTAGTGCAATATTCTAATTAGTAACAACAAAAGGAAATAGATATATGGCAGGTGCAGGATACAAATTGTTCGCATCAGGCGATGTTCTTACAGCAGAACAGGTAAACACTTACCTACAACAACAGACAATTATGGTGTTTGCAGATGATAGTGCAAGAGATACAGCATTAAATTCAGTTAAGTCTAATGGCATGTTTGCGTATATTTTATCAGACAGTACACTACAATATTACGATGGATCAAGTTGGAACGACACAAGTTTAACAGCAGATATTACAGGTGTTACAGCAGGGGATGGTTTATCAGGTGGTGGCACGAGTGGCACAGTTTCACTAGCCCTTGATCTAAACGAATTAACAGGTGCAACAGTAAATGTTGCTAATGATAGTATTGCAATCGTTGATGCAGATGACAGCAACGCATCAAAAAAGGAAACCATTGCTGATTTAGCAACTGCAATGGCAGGAACAAACATTACTGCAAGTAGTGGTGTATTAAGTGCAAGTGGTGGGAAAGTATTACAAATAGTAACAGGTACAACTACAACTGATACAGGTGTTCAAGCATCTACATCTTTTGTAGATACAGGGCTTACTGCTGATATAACACCAAGTGCAACTTCAAGCAAAGTATTGGTATTAATTTCACAGACTTTACAATATGCAAGAGATAGTGGCGAACAGATAGGTTATTACAATCTTTTGCGAGATAGCACAGAACTTGGCGATTGGTATTACAATGGCTCAGGTGGTGGTAGTGGAAGTAATTTTGGTGCATTAACCATTAGCACTAATTATATGGATAGTCCTAGCTCTACTTCTGCATTAACATATAAAACACAAATTAGAGTTGAAACAACAGCTAATAGTGGTAGTGCTAGAGCCAATCAGCAAACAAGTGGTACTGAAAGTCCATGTAGTATTCAATTAATAGAGATAGGTGCTTAATGGATAATGTAGGTATAAAAGCAAGGGCATTAAGCCAATTAGGTGCAACAGAATATCAAGTTAAGCCAGATTTAACTGTTGTATATCTTGAGGGCAATGCAGTTGAGCCAAGCGATAGTGATATAGATGATAAGATTGCATTAATAGAAGTACAAGAAAATAGACTAAAAGAATATCCAAGTGTTGCAGATCAACTTGATGACATATATCATAATGGTATCGCAGGTTGGAAAACAACAATCAAAGTAACTAAAGACAAATACCCTAAACCTTAAATTTTTACAAATAAATAATTAGAAAGGTCATTTATGACATCTTTAGAGGAATACGCTAAAGATAATCCACACAAATCTCGTTTTAGTGAGATGGAACATCCTGAATTAAAAGAAATGGTAGATGAGGCAGTTAAGGGAATTAGGAATGGTATAGAGCCGACAATATGTGCCAAGTGGTTTGCAGAACATAGTCCAATAAAACTGTCTATCAAGCACGATACAATTAGACAATGGTTATTAGATGCGAGTAGAGAAAGATCATAAAAGTCTTAACGAATTTGTTAAGTCGCAAGTGGATCAACCAACACCCTTAAAGAAAAAGACAGATGTACCAACAGGTTTTGAGGCAGGTGTATCTTGGTCAAACAAAACTAAGTCAGGAACAATCACAAGTCGTGCATTAAAATCTAATATTGATCCAAATTGGAATGATTACCTAAAGCAATGGGGTTATGATCCGAATAAGTTTAAGGTCAAAAAGGATACACTACAATTTAGATGTTGGGATGCCAACTTTGGTGTTGATGACAATGGCGATCCGATTATTGAAACACTTTATTACTATCGCTGTGATATTGAACTTAAAAGCCCTGAAACCGATGATCTTGATTATAAAGAGTTGGCAAAAGAAATTAAAAGACATAAGAAAGCACCAATTAAAACGAAACTAGATAAAGATTATTCAATGGTTGTATGTTTAAGCGATTGGCAGATTGGTGTCCGATCTACAACAAAAATAATGGAAAGAATATTACAAGTTGTTGATGATGTTGATGACAGGATTAAAGAATTAAAAAGAATGGGTGTGAAACCTGAGCAACTTGTGATCTATAATTTAGGCGATCTCGTGGAAAACTGTTCAACGAGTGGTTGGTACGCAAATCAAATTGCAACATTAGATGTGCCAAATGTTCGTGAACAAATGATGATAGCAAGGCGTTTAGTTATGAAATGTATTGAACGATGGACTAAACATTTTGACAAGGTGCTTATTGTTTCGTTGCCCTCTAATCATGGACAAACTAGAAGTGGTTACAAAGCTATTACCGATGAGAACGCAGACAATCTTGATCTGCAACTGTTTGATAACATCGCAGAGATGTGTAATGTAAGTCAAGCATATAAAAATATTAAGTTTGTTATCCCTGAAAGAGATTACAAAGTTACCTTAGATATTAAAGGGGTAGTGATCCAAGCCCTGCATGGACACCAATTCGCAGGTGGCACAACAGCTTATGCAAAGGCAAAGTCTTGGGCAGAAAAACAATCACTACAAAACGACAATCAATTTGATGTTTTAATTAATGGACACCTGCACCATTTTTCTTGGGTTAATGAAAGCTCTAAGCATTTCATACAAGCACCTTGTATGTTACCACCTGATGAAAACGATTGGTTTTCAGCTAAGTATGGATCGGTCAGCAATGCAGGTTGCTTAACTTTTGTTGTAGGTGGCAAGAAAAAGATACAGTATTTAGAGGTCTTGTAAAAAATTACTATCTACTGGCGTGGCTTTGATACATACTATATATAGTAATTTCTTGTACAGATCAAAGATCCACCCATACTAGGGGTAGTAGGTGTCAAATATGTGTTTTGGTTACCCATTTTTCTACCCCCCTCTGTGTATCCAATTTTGTTATCCATACACCCATTATAGCAAATGGCATTTTGGCAAAACTTAAATATGACCTGATCTGAACTGTTTTAGAAAATTAGAGTTAGTGTTTATAGGCTAAAAAAAAAATGCTTGAATAACTTGACAAGGGAACATAAGGGTTTTTCAATCCTAAATTAAAGAAAAACAACATAAAAGTAAAATTAAACTCTACAACCATTGGCTTAAAAAAAATTATTTCTCTATGTCTGCCGATTTTAATAAATTATAAGTATCGGACTAGATAGAGGGGAAACAATGGAACAAGAATACAGAAATAAATTAGAATGGATAAATCTATTTAGAAAATATTTGTCAATGAGCAATACAGACTTATTAAAAGAATTAAAAAAATGGGAAAAAGATTATGAAACATTGTTTTCTCAATTCATGCAACTAGATGGGGATTACAGGAAAGATTATTTTGTAATGGTTAAAGTAGATTTGGATTATGCAAAAACGAATATTGATATTATTAAGGTTGAACTGCTTGGGCGAGGAAATGGATGATCTATATGCAATATGAAAAAGATTGGCAGAAAGAAATAAGAAAACAATATATCAATGAAATATCAAATAAAAATATATCTTTGGATCAAACAATAAAGTTATTAAAAAAAGAAAAATTAAAAACCTATATATCTAATGACAAAGAAAAAAGGGCGATACTTCAATGGACTATTGAAATGCTTAGAGGTCAGAGCCACTAGGTCTTTTTGATTTAAGCGATCTAACGATAGTATGGCAATATGGAATTGGAACTACTTAGAATATCCACAGAGCCACAATCAACTAATGGCATTTTATTTAATAAGTTGCCTGATGGCTCTAGGAAATTCTTATGCTACATAATAGAGGACACATACAGAAAAGAAAAAGTGATGCACGAAACAAGAGTACCTGCTAACAGGTATCAGATTAAGTTTCGCAAAGTAGGTGGCTTTAATAGTCGTTACACAGAACGATATAAAGACAAAGCAGACTTTCATCATGGTATGTTGGAATTGCAGAATGTTGAAAATGAAAATATGTCATTCAAATATGTGCTTATACATTGTGGTAATAGCTCAAAGTCATCTAGTGGATGTTTGATCACAACTTTTTCACAAGAAAGTAATGTTATGAAACCTGAGGGGTGGGGATCTTATTCAAGAGTAGCGTATGAATATGTCTATCCCATAATTTCAAAACCTTTGTTAAATGGCGATGAAGTTTGGATTAATATAATTAACTTTGAGGATCACGCACCACTAAGCAAAAAAGCAAGTGATGATGTAATGCTTACATCTGTTATTGATAGAAAAATGGATAAGATCATTGCAGAGCTAAGTGGGATTAAGCAGACAATTTCACAACACAATATTATTTAGGGGTTATTTGAATATCTTATGTCCACAATGCACAGAAAATTTAGAGTATATAGATTTTAATTTTATTTGTAAGAATAAAGAGTGCCTGTCTTTCAATGTTGTGCAAATGAGCAACAAACCAAAATAGGTCAAAACTAAATACAGATTTCACATTTATTATGGGAACAATGAATGACAAAAATGTAACAAACAAAGAGTTACTATTAAAAATTATAGATAAGGTTGATGGTTTATCCACTCATGTAGAGGATGAATTACGCAAAAGACCTACAAGATTTGAATTATTTGGTTACGCAGGTTTAGTTACAACTGTTGTTTATGTATTAATGATTTGAGGTAAAAAAATTATGGATAAATTAAAAGAATATTGGAAAGATGCAGGGATAAGAGCTGTTAGGACTTTTGCTCAAACTTTTGTGGCATTGCTTATGGCTAATCAAGCAAATATGTTTGAAGTGGATGTTGTAAAAAGTGCTTTACTAGGTGCAAGTGTTGCTCTTGTATCTTTATTACAAAACTCACTAGAGGATGCACCATTTCCATTTATGAGCAACATTCCTAAAGGATAGGGATGGTTATTTTGCCATCGTTGGCGTATGCCACGCTAGTAATTAGCGTGTTATATTTTATAAGGGTTGTATTTAATTTATGAACTCACTCAAAGACAACCTCACATTAGTAATAGCGATCCTGACACTTCTAGGATTTTTAGCAAGTGGTGCAAGGAATACATTTAGTTTGATTGAAAAAGTTGAAAATATTGATCTTGTGTTAGAGGAACAAAATATATTAATTGCAAATTCTAATAAATCTTTTCAAGAACAATTAAACAGCTATCAAACAGCAACCGATCTAAGCATACAAAATTTACAGCTTACAATAGAAAGTCAAAATGATTATATTGCAGAGCTAGAGGAAAAATTGGAAAATAAAATATCAGGGAATGGATATTGGTTGTGGCAAATTGAAACAAGAATTTGCAATGCTAAAAATACTATTCGTAATGAATTACAAAACAAAGATCATTGTGATACTAATAAATAAAGTTAGATGATTGATAAACTACGCCAAAATATACCTCTTATTCTCGGTGTTGTTACTTTGTTGGGTGCTATCGGTCAGGGCGTTACCGAGCTTGGTAGAGTGGTTGATACCTTAACAGGAATAGATGACAGGATGTATGATCTTGAATATAGATTTGAGGAATTAAGAAATGAAACACAAGTATCAAATGACATCGCAATTTTATATGAAAAGATATACCAATTAGAAAGTGCAAACTATGATAACGAATATCTTAGTGAAAGAGTTACAGTTTTAGAAAACAAAGTGTGGGAATTAGAAAACGATTTAGGGGAAATAACATACTTAAGTGAAAGGATCACATACATAGAGGCAAATATGTATAACCAACCTGAAAATGATAATGTCATTGAACTTTGGGAATTTCAAAACCTAAAAGATAGAGTATTGATCTTGGAAACAGAATTTGGCGATCTGTATGATGTTGATTGGCGACTTGATGAATTAGAAAATGCAGTTTTTGATTGGTAAGTATGATTGAGTGGTGGTTTCCTTTATTCATAGTTTTTGTAACAGGTCTGATCTTTTATGCAGTTTGGACTACATTAATGACTTTGGCAGGGGAATTTCAGAAGTATATGGATCAACAAGAGTTTATCAATGATTGAATTGTTAATTGCAATGCTTATAATTAACAAAAGAGCAAACAGACCTAGAACTAAGACTTAGGATAATCCATTAATACTGAAATCCCACCAACAAATAAATCAATATCTTTTTTACTTATTCGATTTATTACTGTTTCAGCTAATGCCTTTGATATTGGCTCACCTCGTTTCAACATCTTTCTGAATACTATTTGCCCATTTAAGTATGTATCTGTTTCAGCATCATAAGCTCTTTCAAAAAAAAGACATTCCCAAAAATCAATAATAAAATCTATTTCCTTATCGGTAAAAATTCTGTCTTTTTCGTTCATATCTTTTTAATAGGGAAAGAGTTTTACAAATTTAAGCAAAAAAGACCAAAAGTATAAAAAAATAAAGTTTTGCACGATCTAAAGACATACCTACTATATAGGGTATATCCTTAAACAGATCAAAGATACTAATTTACTATATGTAGTAGGAACTTTATAGGAACTTTTTTTTTAAGAATGGGAAGTACTGAGGATGAACAGATTACAATATTTTAATTATGGGCAAAAAACACTCGTATAGCTATTGGCTATATTCACATGGTTGCATTTATTTCCTTGTATGCGTTGCATCATCTGATGTCAAATCTACATTTGATAAAATAACGAGATAACTAGAAATACCCTATAAACATTGGCTTTTATCGTTTTTAGATCTTGAAAATATTAAAAGTAGGAACTATATAGGAACTTTTTTCAGAAATTGACTACATTATTGGGCATATCCTGTTTATAATCTAATTATGTTGTTGGATATAAATAAATCACATTTTGGCACACCTGCTGTCGGCTACAATCACGAGTATATTGATAGCTTTGATAGCTCTATTGAGGTTGAATACAACGCCAAAGGAACTAGAAATGAGTATGTGTACAACGATTTTGGAATGATCGGTACTGCTGATAGTGGGCAGGATTATGATATAGCTTTTACATTGGTACAAGGATCAAGGGAAAATGGTAAATTTGATGATGTTCAATATATGACTTTAGATATTATTCAGAAAGAATATAAATTTTATTCCCTTGTTCGTGCCTCATTAAATTTCAAGGTTTTGCGATCCCCTAAGAGATCAGACAGCAATGGGTTTAATAACCATATTTTGTTTAACGACATTATCTTTAAGACACCAACAGAATTGTTGGCATACATCATGGAACAATACTTTGGTTTTGAAGTTGATTTGCGAAAGCACAGAACAGAGGATTGGGATTTGGTTGATGGCGATTTGGTAATTGCTAAGTTTGAAAAAAATTCTACTATTCGTAAGCACAGTAAATTTTATGTCCATGTAAAGGCAATGGAATAATGTCAAACTTTAACACTAATGGTAAATTTGATGTTAATAAATGGATTGAGTTTATGAATACTGCAATCAAAAATATTGATGAAACTTTACCTACAAAAAATTTACAAGATACATTACTTTGGGGAAATATGTTAAATTATAATCTTTCTATATTTGATAATGGTTGGATCGCTACAACATTTTTCCATTTAGAACATTTTGAAATTTCTAAAGTATTAATGAAGTGTGATCCATCACAATATATAAAAGAAGTTGAAAAATATCCTAATAATAAACAAGCACACTTCTTACTTAAAAAATTTACTAAGTTTGCAATTTATTATCCTGAAACAAATAAAGTAAGAGAAATAGATATGTCTGAATATGCAGACTTAGGGCTAAAAAAATATATTATAAAGGCAATGACATAATGTCAGAATATTTTATGAGCAAAAACGAAGTGATCGCTGAATTAAGCGAATTAGAAAAGCAGGGTGCAGAACTTTTGCTTTATAGGAATGGTGTTTGGTTTATCCGAGAAAATAAAATGCACAATATACAGAAAAAGTGGATTACAATTTTTAACACTCAACAAGATGGTATCTGTGAAATAGATATTATAAAAGCAACAGACCTAAGAGAATTAAAGAACTATGCAAATATGTATGCAATGATTAATTCTTACAAACATTCTAAATCAATATATCCTCTAACATTCAAAGAGCAGATTGATCTATACAAGGCAGGGAAATAATGAAAGTTTATGTCAGAAAGATCAACTCTAAAAATGAGCAATCTAGGTACAAAGATAATTGGAAAGTTATTACCAAACATAAATTACCTGATGGAAAGTACAGAACTAAAAAACTAAAATCTTTCAAAACTAAAGCAGAGGCAGAGAAATTTCTTATTGCCCATGAGAAAAAAATATTAATAGATAGAGATTATGACTACGATATGTCGTTATCGGAATTTGTGGACTATCACATTAGAGATTGGGCATTTACACATTATAAAACTGATACAGGTGCAAAAAGTATGGTATCGGTAATTGATAGATTTGTTTTGCCTCGTGTTGGTCATAAGCAATTAGATAAAATAACGATCAATGATTGGGAAAGTATTTGGCAAGATATGAATACTAATAAAAGATTGTTTGACAAATATAATAAGGGTAATTGGAAAGATGTAGCAAGTCCTGATGAGCCATACTCTTATCAAACTATTTTTAATGCTTATATGATTATGTGTAAAGTATTCAAAGAGGCACAACGACTTGAAAAATCTATATCGCCTACGATTTGGTTGAGTGAATTACCAAGCAAAGATCTTATGAGGATGCCACAACCTAAAACAATTTATAATGAGGATCAATATACTGCCCTGTTTGAGCATTTGAAAAAAACAAATGACAGGGATTATTGGTTTTATAAATTAATGTTTTCAACAGGTCTTAGATTAGGCGAGGCATTGGCTTTGACTAATGGCGATATTGAATTTTTACAAAAAGATGGCAAGAAAATTATTATTATCCATGTAAAACATTCTGTTACTGCAAGGAAAGATGAGAATGGTTTTTATAAAAGACACGATCCAAAATCATTTTCATCTATTAGAAAGGTGCATATACCACCAAAATTAACAGCAGAGTTTATGGATTATCTTAAAATGATTGATGATGAAGTTGATAAAAATTCAGATACATCAAGAACTTGTAGGATAGCCATACATCAAAAAAAGAATTACAGACAGCATAGAAAAACAAAAAAAGTACAGAATACAAACTTTGCTGATGGACAAATATATTATCAAGTTAAGTTAATAGACATTGAAACTGAAAGCAAAAAAACAATAGCTAATTTTGAAACACCAAAAGAGGCAGAGGATTATATTTATAATGAATTTAATATAAGATTTGAAAGAAAACCAACAGGACACAGAAAAAAACCACAAATATTAGATAAAAGTAAAGCAGGATATAATGGTGTCCACCTAGAGGATACCTTTGTTAATATTACTAAAGACTACGCCTATCCTATCTGTGAATGTTCAGAGAAATTGGATAACTGCACAACTTGTAGGCGAATTTTTATCAAAGAGGATGGATCGCAAATTGGTTATGAATATCACAGACATAAATTGCGTGATCTTGCTAAAGAATTGCGTTTACCTGATCTAACAATTCATGGAATGAGGCATACCCACGCAACAGTATTAATACAAAGTGATGAGATTGCAATACAATCAATAACTGATAGATTAGGTCATGCCTCTACAAGTACGACAGAGGACATATATATTAATACAACTGATGATTACGAAACAAAGAAAGCTGAAAAGATAGATGAATTATTTTAAGGAACGCAAGTTGGTCTAGTCCTTGTATCCAATAACGATAAAACCAAGCCCACCTATTCATTAGGTGGGTTTCCTTTTTGACACCTACTACCCCTAGTATGGGTGGATCTTTGATCTGTACAAGAAATTACTATATATAGTATGTATCAAATTGAAAGTCCTAGCCCTTTTTTAAGTATAAAAAAACAAAGTATTTTTATACTTTATAAAATTTACAATATATATTTTTGCTAAAAAGCTGTAATTATTGAGGTTTCCAAGTCCAAAAAACATGGGAAAACCAAAAGTATCTTGACAATAATCCATGAATTATAGTGTAAAACACTATAATTAAAGTAGTTATTGGATAGAGAAAAGGAATAGGAAAAAATGAAAAATAACAAAACTAAATGGGGAATTGTCGTAACACAGGATTTTGAGGTGCAAATTCATGGTGTTACTTGTAAAGATTTTGTTACACCAACAAACAGAACTAATGCAGGTGGCGATTATGCAGTAATGGAATTATTAGAGTTGAATTTTGATCCTAGAAATATTGAGGAATTGAAAGAAGTATTAGCAACAATTATGGATTGTGTTCTTAACTCAACTTATATAAAAACAGTTAGCACAATGGGGTGTACTGATATTGTTGGTAAAAAAACACAAGTCCAAGTATTTGAAAAAGGTACTGATGACAAAGATATATATGCCCATGTTAATCAAGAGTATTTAGATGGTGGCTATTTCAAAAAGGAATATATTAAAAACAGACCTGTGGACACAAGGCGATAGAGTAAAACAGAATATAAAGGATCGCCACCAAACCCACCTAAAAAATAGGTGGGTTTCCTTTTGAAAACAAGAATTAACCTTTGCATACTATGTTCTGTTATGCACAGAAGGTAATCCAATAGAACAACAAACAGTAAGAAAATGACAGTATATAAATTTGAATTATCATAGTAAAAGAGTGCCAAAAAGATATTAAAAATTACTAGACATTAAGAAAAAATTTATATAAATTTATAAAAACGAAAGGGTTTTTATGAAAAATAATTTTGGGGTAAGAAGTCCATCAAATCCATTTATTATTGGCGAGTTTGTAAATTTTAAGTTTAATAAAAAGAAATATTATCAAGCTCAATATGATGGGCAGTTATCTGCATACGACATAAACGACAAAAATCCACTACTGCTTTTTAGAGCTATTGATGGATCAAGGTTAAGAGTTAAACTCAAAGCCATAACAATTATGGATTTTGATGTTGAAAGACCTAAAGACAAAAGTATGAATGTTCGCCTATGACTAATATTGATCTCAACGAAAAATTACTAGGTGTTAAACAGGTTGCTGATTTTCTTGGTGTGTCTAAACGCCATGTATATAATTTGGTTGATAATGGAACGATTAAAAAAGTAAAGCTCAAAGGTGTTATCAGAATACACCCAAGAGAATTGGAAAAATTAATAAATGAGTAATCAATTATATGAACTATCTCGCAGGTTTCCTGATGACTATGTTGGGAAAAAAGGCGATAGAAACGATCTATACATTAACCATGCAATTATCAAACAAAGACTAATAGAGGTCTGTGGTGGATACGATTTTAAGGTTGTTCGTGAAATTGCTGATGCAGATGGCACAGTAACAGGTTGCTATGCAGAATTAACAGTTGAAATTGATGGAACAAAAAGAACAGTTGGGGATTATGGCGATGTGGAACACAATCAAGGTAGCAATGGCAGTAACTCAAAACATTGTGCGAGTGATGCCTTTAAGCGATGTGCCTCACACTTAGGTTTAGGACTTCATGTATGGGCAGACAAACAATATTTCTTAGAGGCAAGTCTTAACAAAGCAAGTGGAACAGAAAACGAGGTGGGTTTGGATAATCCAAACACCAATAGGGGTGGAACTAGCAATAGCGAAACCCCTACCACCTCAAATAGTCAAGATCAGGTAGATGGCTTATCCCCCCTTTCAGATAGTACGAATACTCAGGATGAGCCACCTGCCGATCTTTCAGAGTTTGATAAAAAACTAGAAAGGATTAAAAAAGAGAAAGTTGAAAACGCAGAGGAACATGACATTGATCCAAGAACAGGTGGAAAAATCACATATAAGCACGATAAATGAGTTATTTCAAATATCTAACACTAATGAATGGCGAGAATACGCATTATGCCAAGATCAACCCTATGAGCTTTATTTTCCACAAAAAAGAAAAAACAAAACAAAATACACATATCGTAACTACTACGAGGCACAAGAGTTGTGTCAATTTTGCCCTGTTAAGTTTGAGTGCCTTGCGTATGCTGTTTCAAATAAATTATCTTATGGCACATTTTGTTTACCTGCTACTGAAAGAAAGAAAATTAAGATTTCAACTGACCTTGCATCGTTTATTAAAAAGGTCATTGAACGCAGGGATATTATGGATACAAGATTTAACAAAGATGGATCATTACTTGAAAAACGATGTGTCCAATGCCACAGACTTACAAAACATTTCTACTTTGATGCAGGTGGATGGGGTGCAATGCGTAACCAATGCGTTGATTGTGCCATTGAAATACAACAAAACAAAAAGTCCTATCATCGCAGATATTCAGAAAGTAATCCAAAGTTTGATAAATGGGGTGTCTTGGTATCCAAAATATGTACAAAATGCAAGAAAAAGCACAAAGCAGATCAATATGCAAAAAGAGTTGCAGGGATCGGTGGGCGAACAAGTTGGTGCAGGAAATGTGTTGCCTTTCACACGAAACAATGGGAATTAAAAAATAAATGAAACGATACGACTATACATTTGATAATCAAACCATAACCATTAAAGGTAAGGGGTTAAAAGAGGCAATTAAGCAATATAGGTCAGAACATCCTGAACAATTATCTACAACTATTAAATGGATAGCAAAAAGTGGTAAGGAAATGGAAAAGCTAGTTAAGTTGCGAGAAGTAAACATTGGCATTGATAGATATGGAAACATAATCAGATGAAAATTCAATGGATTAAGTTAAATAATTGGCTCAATAGAAAAGAAATTATGGAACAAGAGATTATTGGTCGTTTGAAATTAGTGCAGTTGATCCAAGAGGTTAATGATGAGTAAAACAGAGCAAGACTATGTAGATAGGTTTATTGAGATTATAGATGAGGCAACCACAAGACATAAAAAAATAGCTAATTTGAAAGAAAAGCAATATCTCACAATGGGCATTGCATTACAGATATTTGATGAATACGAGGGCGTTCTTAGTTATTTGAATGAGGATAAACAGGAATATTTTTTGCAATGGAAAGATTGGATTGAAAAAAAACAATCACAGCTATATAGAAACCATCCCATAAATTATGATAGCTGAAGTAATAGTATGTGCTGTTTTATCTAACCCACTACCTGCTGACATTAAAGATTATCAGCATTGCATAGAACAAAAAGCAAAAGTTGAATATGTAAAGGAATGGCTACCAATGATTAAAAGTTATTTTCCAAAAGAGGAATGGCTTACTGCAAGTTTAGTGATCTACTGTGAAAGTAGAGGAAACCCAAGAGCTATAAACCACAACCCCAATGGCAAAGGCAAATACAAGAACTCGGTAGATCAAGGTTTGTGGCAATGGAACAATATTACTTATGATTGGCTTAAAAAGAAATTAAAAGTTACATCAAGTCCATTTAATCCTTATGTTTCAACAAGAGTAACTGCTTGGACAGTTAAGAATGTTGGATGGGATTGGTGGTACAGCTCGGAACATTGTTGGGGGGATAATGCGTAAGGTTTGGGGATTATTAGAACAAATAGTGTATTGGTTATTGTGCAAGATAGAAAACCTGCACGATTGGATAGTTGGAAAACATTATGACAGCTTTTAAGTGGGTATTGCTAACACTTGCAACGATGATACTGTATTTCGTTTCATGGCTAGTAAGGAATGACTAAATGAGTTGGATCAAGATAGATACAGGACTTAGATCGCATGAAAAGATTTGGGATTTAGCAGATGAATTAAATATTGATGTACCAACAGCTTTAGGACACATGATCTGCTTATGGTCATGGGCATTAGAAAAGAACGCAGATGCAGAGGGTTTTATTGCTAAAAGCCCTAAAAGGATCGCTAGAGCATCACAATATGAGGGTAATTCTAATAAGTTTTATAGAGCATTAGTTAAATGTAAGTTTATAGACACATTTGAGATGGGGGATCAGGTCAAATTGCATAATTGGGATGCTTATGGTGGTGCTTATCAGAAAAGACTTGAATACGACAGAACTTACAAACAAAACAAGAGAAAAGAGAAATGCGATCATAATTGGGCATCCTTAGTAAAAGATGACAATGGTAAGGCAAAAAAGGTCTGTCATTGTGGATTTGAATGGGAAGTATGAACGATAAAACATCCATACTATATGTAGTGTTTTTAGTGGGCAGATCAGAGATCCACCCATACTAGGGGTAGTAGGCATGGAAAAAGAGCTAGATCAGATCGAAAAACACAACAAAAAGCAAAGAATTTATACTGCTGACAAAAAAAGGTTTCCTCACATGAATAGAAAGCAAAGGCGAATATTAGCAAGAAAATCAAGGGGAAAGGGCAGAATGTCCAAGTAGAAGTCGTGCCGATGTCTACATTGTGTCCAAGTGGACATCACTAAGCTGTCTACTTGCAGAAAGAAAGAAAGAAAGAAAGATATAAATAAAGATATGTCCAAAAGGACAAAGGAATGTTGATAACTTATGAGCCATCCAAATCCAAGATTTGATTGTGATAATTGCTATGACTACGACAACTACGAGGACATGGACATTGATAGGTTTAATATTGATGACAATAAAGAGGATATGGATTATGAACGATACTGATATTAAGGTAACTGTCTTTGAATACAAAGGGGTTAAATTCTATAAGTTTAGAGCTAAAGACTTGGATCATTTTACACAAGCATTATACGATGAAAAGTTTTGGGAAATAGTTAAATATGGATATAGTAACTGATTACTGTGTTAAATGCCTTAGTCCTTATTGGAAAGAATATCAAAATCAAGAGCTGTGCAATAAATGTTATACAGAGATCATTGAAAGGAACTAATGGGGAAAGCTAAACGACCATGCTTAGAGTGTCGCAGATTGTTCTTACCTACTGCTGAAAAGAATAGCTACTGTCCTGATTGTTTCGTTAAATATAACAACTTACGCAACCAACAACGCAGAGCTAAACCTAAAAAGAAAGATACAAGAGTTAGAGGCACAAGAGCTTACGATGATCCACAGTATAGGAAGTATCGCAAACAGTTATTATCAATGGCTAGTCAATGTGGTATCTGCATGGGTGGGGTTAAGTATGATGATCCATTTCAAGTAGATCATATTGTGCCATTAGCTTTAGGTGGTGGTAATGAGCCATCAAATTTACAAATTGCACATAGATCGTGCAATATTAAGAAAAAGGATAAAAGAGATGTCATCGGTATTAAGTGAACTAAGACTTGGGGATAAAGATACTCTGACTAAGAATGTAGATTTAAGGGTACTATCTTTAGGTGCAGGTGTTCAAAGCTCTTATGTATTATTCAGAATGTTAGATGGGGATATTAAGCCACCTGATATTGCAATATTTGCTGATACAGGTAATGAGCCAAAAGAAGTTTATGATTGGTTAAAAAAATTAATTAAAATATCAAAAAATAAAATAGATATAGAAATTGTTAAGAATAATCAAAACACAGGAAATATTGTTGATGACTATAAAGCAAAAGAGGGTAGATTTGCGATGATCCCTACACATATCTTAAAAGAGGATGGCACAGCAGGATTTGGTAGGCGAACTTGCACTTATGATTATAAAATAAAGCCTATTAATAAAAAAATAAGACAAACATTAGGTGTTAAAACCTTAAAAGGCAGAGCTGTTGAAGTAGTTATGGGTATTTCTAATGATGAAATACAAAGGGTTAAACAACCTACAAATAAGTGGGAAATTAAAACATATCCTTTAGTAGAAAATAATATTACAAGATATGATTGCAAACATTGGATTGAACATACTGACTATGGAAAACCACCTAGATCAGCTTGTATTGTTTGCCCATTTCATGACAACACAGAGTGGAAAAGATTAAAGGAAAACTATCCTGATGAGTTTGAATATGCTGTGCAGTTTGATGAATGGCTGAGGGATAAAAATAGCAATTCAGTAGGAATAGATAATTTTAGAAAAGGCAACAATAAGTCTGAACAATATTTATATAGAAAAAAAATACCATTAAGAATTGCTAATTTTGATGAGCCAAAAGATTATCAATATTCATTATTTGATGATGAATGCGAGGGTATGTGTGGTGTATAGCTTAAACCCTATAAATAGCTTAAACCCTATAAACACTAGGGGTAGGGGGGTATTTTTTCTGACAGTAGATACCCCACCACCCAGTCACACC
>Ga0080013_1001614_pt1 | contig 29203 bp, 21 predicted proteins | sample ETNvirenome_6_85_FD_69236 | JGI IMG/M metagenome (GOLD analysis project Ga0080013, IMG submission 69236) | Marine viral communities from the Pacific Ocean - ETNP_6_85 (SPADES assembly) (version 2) | ecosystem: Environmental > Aquatic > Marine > Oceanic | place: Pacific Ocean | collected 2013-06-19 | reverse complement strand
CGCACTTTGAGTTAAATACACTCCAAATGAATTTGTAAAAATATTATCATCATGTAAGGTATTTCTCGCTGAGCGCGTGTCTCTCCAATACAGATTATCATACCCTACTCTTGTGGAAGAGCCGGTCGTAAATTCGTTGATCTTCGAGGGAAACAATGTTTCGGAATATGTAACCCAGTTCAATTTATAGCCAGTTGTAGCATTTCCAATATCAACAACTTGCTTAAATGCTGTAGATTTAACCGGCGGATTATGAAATAATCTTTCATTCAATTCAGAATCACTAAAATAAAGATTTTCATTGCCATAAGTTGATTTCAAGGTAACATTCTCACCATCAACATCCATATTAACTGAGGCTGGTTGTCCTCGAATTGTAACGGGCTTCACGGTATATCTCTGCGATGTTCCCAAATCGCAGGTAAACGTGTTATTTTTATGATGCTTTCGTAATATCGGATGTTTGGTTGGACCGGTTTGCGGAGCAGCACGATAACCAAAAGTATTCTTACGTTTGGTCATCAACAAATTGAAAAAGTCCGTCTTCTGATTAAGGTTTCCCACAATTCCATATTTGCTGGCTCCAATCAACGTGGTATTATAATAATCGGCATTGCCAGAAGTAGCGGGATATCCTAGAACATTATCATCATTATCATCGGCCGGATCATTTATATAGTAATTTAATTCTAAGGCTGGCTGATAAATTGCTGCTGTGCCGGCAAGGCCCAAAATAGCGCTGGCGGATACAAAATCAAAATAAGCAGTATAGCCTGTAGCCGAACTAGAATAATAGCCCGCTTGTGGGCCATGGAGCGGAGCATAGCCCCACCATCTTAAGCCCGTTCCTACCAAACTACTCGTTGTAGTTAGAGCATCTTCCGCCAAAGATCCAGTTATCCAGGCATACTGACGGTCGGCGCGTGGAATTTGATGCTGTACAAAGAAGTTATCATACTGAGAAGAAGTAGAATACGTTCCATCGGCATTTTGAACAATTCTCTTACGGGTATTTCTTTGAATTTTATTGACTGATGCCGATTCATTAGTTGTGGCGCCGGGGTCCGCAATCCACGTAGGATCTCTACCGAATCGACCGGTGTGGCGAGATAAATGAGTTCGAAGACCAAAATCTTTTCCATGAATATCAGTTACTCTAATTCCGGGCGTTCCTGAGCCGGTTGCTTCAGAAACTGTACCAGATATGTTCTGATTCGGTCTTATGGTAGATAGATTTCTATAATTAATGGCATTATATACAGAATATTCTCCGGAACGAATATCACCATATCCCGGGTTCATTGTCTCCATACCGCCAACAGATGAAAACCTGCCGCGAATAATTGTCTTGTTGGCGCTCGCTGTCAAATAATTAATTGAATATGCTGGTACAAACTCGAAATGACTATCCGCATCTCTTCTCGTGTCTAAAATTGAACGACCTTGCGTACCTGAAGGAGTGTTTGTAAGCTGAGACGGCAGCGACGGCTGATTATCTACAAAGCCTCGGGGATTTGTAAAAGCTCCGACACTATTAACGACTTCATATCTATTACTAAAGTTTCCTAGTACTGTAGAGCCAGTGGTATGCTGGATATTACGAATATTTACCGGTCTTTTCGCAATATGATCGCGATAAAATACTGCCTTTTGAGATGCGGTCATTGGATATGGCTTGACACCGATAGCGTTTGCTTCTGGCCATGGGTAGTCGGCGCCTACCATACCGATGGCGCCGGTGGCAGTTTCAAAGGCGCCCAACAGGAGCTTCCATGCTTCCGGACGATTTGTATAATCATCAGATCCTGTATTTAACTTCACATGCCGAGATTGATGGCCTCCCACTGCATATTCTGTAAATGGTCCCTGCATTGGTCTTTCCATATTATCGCCATATACATCATTGTGGAGATTGGTGATCATTATATTAGCGCTAACATTTTGAATAACATGCTTATTATAGCCCGAATCAACTGACGAACTTATTATATTGAATGGAAATGCTATCGTTGACTTCACATTCGCATATCCATATCCATCTTCCCAGTCGCGGCCATGCTGTACTTTTACAATTCTCTTTGTCTTTTTGTTTGGGTATGGCGTAAAGGAGGCGCTCTTTAGCGGTACCAAATCCTCTTTGAAGGCTAATAAAATATTTTGTGGTACGAAAACTCCACCACTAGTAATAACGGGACCAGCAGGATATAGCGCATTATAAGTAAAGCCTATTCTCTTATCCTTAGAAAAGTTTACACCGCCGGCTACAATGCCGGGGGATGTATTTTCTACCCTATCAATTTCTATCATATATGGCTTAGAAAAGGCTCTAATTGCTTCGGGATTTGTTTCGTAAACTGTTCCGCCAGCATCAGTAAGAAATCTTTGTTTTTGATCGTTGGATGACGCAGCGTTTGAGCCAATGCTTCTCAAATCCCTATCAACTGTGTCATCTCCAGAAGTCTTAAATCGGCGTGTTCTTCCTCGTGACTCTCCGCTTGGGGATTTTTGTTGATTCGCTTGTCGGTTCGTCTTCTGGGTGGCAGCGTCCTCGCCCTTCTGTGTAGATTCAACCTCGTCCTGCACGGCGCCGTATGTCTTCTCTTCGATCCCCATCATGGGTGCAGAGTCGCGGGGTTCGCGAGCCTTAAATTCTAAAGTCGGGAATTTAGTCTTATATTTGTTTCTTTCTAAAACATGACCTTCGACTATATTATAGGCATCTTTAACAAAGCCCGAAGAGGCCGGCATCATTTGACTAATAATTTCAGCAATTGCATCATCTAGCCATCTATAATAATCAATGTATTTTTCCACATCAGAAACATATGTTACTTTTCTAAAGAATATCTCTCTTAATTTTTCTAATGATTTGTAACGTTCGCGATATCTGTTAACTGGTTCACCAATTATATTATTGAAATCAACAACTCCGGCAAAGAACTTAAGTATTTCCTCAGATATCGCGCTATACATGCTTTTTTCAACAATATGGAAAAACCTGGGGCGCGACTGCATGTCTGGAAAAAAGACTTCATCATTGGTTAAAACTTTAATCATCTCTGAAGATACCGGCGCTTCTGGATCTGTAAACTTCAGAGAATTAAGGCGGTCTTTATTTACTACATCAGTAGAGCTTGCTGCGAATCCATATCCATATCCAGTGTGTTGATATCCGGCAATTTCGCCAATCCAGCCATAATTATTCCTCAAGCCAGCAGAACCAGAACTAATATCAGTTACATAATATAAATTACCGCTACTATCTGAGCCAGTTATATTATCAAAATTCCAACTCAAAGCTAATGTATTTAGATTCAGAGCATCTGTCTGTATCAGATTAGAATCTAATGCTGAAATATTTCTATACGAACCAGAAATACCTTGATTATTTATATCGTACAGATGTTGGTTAAGTTCACCATCATCCATGTATTTGGTCCAATATTTCAATCCAGCCACAAGAACATCGCTATTATGAAGAAGGGCGCCCGTTACATTCGTCCTGTGGGCGCCCACATACATTCTCTTGGCAACTTTTGCGAAATTTCTACCTAGGGTCGTTGTAATAGAGGCTGTGGTGTAAAAGCTGTTTTGGACAGTATCGCCGACAGCGTTAACACCTCTAAATTCTACAATATAATTAGAAGTAGTAGAGCCAGTTACTATACCGCCAAGTGGATAATTATCTGGCTTAAGTCTAACGGATATGTTCCATTGTTCGTTGTCATAAACATCCAAAAAGGTACTACTAGTTAAAAACGAAAATGGCTCTGGAGAATTCGATGATGTTAATACAAAATAAGCGTTTTTAGAATTTTTAGAATCTCTAACCGCGAAAACTTGAAAATTTGCTCTATCTGTAGATCGCCATGTTGTGTCGGTGGTTCCGGCACTATCGTCAGGATCGACAACCTCATACATTCCAAATAGAGATGCTGAGTTAAAATCTCTATCGAATGTGTCCATACAATTATCCAATTTATTATAGCTAGGAAAAATTATATTCGCTTCGGCCGTGAATCCATATCTGGGTTCTTTGGTGTTTACGTATGATCCGGTAATAAATCCAACCGAATTTGGATTCGAAGAATCTTTGCTCTGATATACAACGCCCTCTATGTTCTCTTTCTTGTTTAAATTGATAGAAGTATTCTTTGCTAATGTTAATTCTAGGTTATTCTTTAATTCAAAAACCTGATTGTCAGCATATGTTTTGAATTTGACTACTCTATCATCCAAATAAAAACATCTAAGAATATTCTTAACTGCCTTCTCTGTACCTTTGGCTTTATAAATGCCAGATAAACTATTGTAAAGATTTAGATAAATTAAATTCTTGGTTTCGCTCAGATCATTCTCAAATAAAGTATCTTGATTTCTATTTGAGAATTTTTCAAGCACCGTCGAATCGATAAATAATTCTGGTGTGTAAAGTCCAAGAGACTGTGGTAGATGTTCTGCGAAAGGTATTGGCGAATACGAAGCGCTCGTATAGCTTGGTCTCTTGAACGAGGGAAGCGCAGATATTTGCAAATAGAGCTTGTCAAGATATGTTGCAACAATATGTGAAAGCAATCTTAAATCACTTGTTAGGGCCTCTTCTTCTTCTAATACCCACGAGGGAACTAAATTAACAAAAGCGGCATTATTATTTGAATCGTGAAACTCACCTTTATCTAATAAATCTGACTTTAAAGAAGCTACGTCTGGATGATTTGAGTGTATGATTGGATCCAGATATTCCGTCGAAGCAGCGCTAGCGCTAACTATCGCAGAACCAGTATTTCTAGAATTAGTTCCATAGCCCGTCCATACACCATTGCTTATGCGACCAGAATAATCCAATACAGTATTGTCGGTACTAGTGGTTGTCGTAATGCCCTCATTGAACTTATAGTATAAGCCAAGTGTTGTATTGCTTATATCAGTATTGCTTCCGCCCTTTACAACATCATTATAATAGCGAGCAATCTGATTCGAATCTCTCGCAACTTTCCAGAATCTAAATTCATCTATAGAACCACTTAATTTACCACAAGTCGCTAGATCCCCCAAATTTCCAATATTACCAGATGGTCTGGATAAAAGGGCGCCGATACGACCCATCATGCCCTTGGAATTTATCTCATCTAATGTTGCAGCGCTAGCAGTTCTGTGATTTAAGGCGCCATCAACATATAATTTCGATACAAGAGAGCTACCACTATTCTGTATAACAAATGCATAATGAGCCCAATCAGATAAAGATGATGCCGAGAGACCTATACCAATTGAAGAAGTATAAATACCAGTGGTACCAGACTGTACTGTAAGTACAAATGGTGACGTGGTGCCAGCAGGTGCTCCCAAGTGTTTGACCGACCTACTTAGCTCAATTGTAATTCTACCATAATCGGCGCTAGAAGTGGCAACGTTGTTCCACATATCAAAAACAACTTGCTTCTCGGTTAATGCGGTCCCAAGAGAACCTGTTTTTAGCCAAAATTCAACTGTAACACCTTCATCAAAATTGCCTCTTAGGTTTGATTCGCGTGAACCAGAGGCGTAATCGGATGGCAATCCCTCGGAAGTATAAATATCTGTATTGTATATGTTTGAAAATTGTGTTTTACTATTCGTTGGATTGTCAAAGGCTTCTGCTAATTTCGTGTAAGAGGACGTATTTGGTCCACCAAAAAAAGTAATATATTCTAAACTACTGGGTAGTCCATAACCCTCACTGGCGGCCGGCATCGTAGTGGTACCCCACCCATCGGCACTTAATATAACGTAACCATTTGTCCTGGGGTATAAATCATTAAAAACGTGCTTTTCGACACCCAAAAGTTTATTATAAAATTCATTAATCTCGGCGTCAGATCCGTCATAAGGATAATAATCGTGGATATACTCAACGGCAGATTTATAGTATAGATAGGCAGAGCCATATTTCGCGAATTTAGTTGGATCAGAGTAATCTACATGCGGTACAAATGTGTCCTGCTTTGTTTTAAGCGCACGAACATTTCTTGCAGATTCGACATCTCCAAATGTGTCTTTTTCATCAGCATCTGACAAATAATTTCTAGTTTTATTTGTTGAATCGAAAAGTTTTTTAATACTCATATTCTTCTACTCTGAATTTGAACGCATAAGGCTGTTCGGACCAAGAAGACAATGCATCATCATAGAAAGCAAATTTAAAAGCATATTCGTATCCCGGCTCTAAAAGCTTCATGTCAAAATCAAAATAATTACCAGAAACATCATATGATAATTGAGTATGTAAATCAGATCCGGTACCGTAGGAAACTGCTCCATAACCATCCATTACTCTAAACACCCTATAAGAAGCGCTTATGATTGTGGTGCCTTCCGGAGTTGCATTTGCTATCGTATAAATGGTCGGACTCCAATTTTTATTTCTGATATATAGATTGAATCTGGCTGTTTCATCATTACGATACTTGTTTCTTAAGTTGGTAATATTCATATAGTATACTGGCTTTGTAACCGTTTGAGCAGCTTTCAATATTATTGGCTCAATTGTACCAGTAGTATATTCAACGCTAGAACTGTGCCAAACATCGTAAAGTGTTGAGGCAGTTGTGGCAGCGGCGCCAGATATTGCAATGGAGGCAGTATAAATACCTGTGGTCTTAAGGCCGCCCGTAATATTTGTATTTCCATCATACAATACTAATTTGGAACCGCTGGGTGCTGAATCATGGGGCGCGGATCCGGAATACAAACTTACCAATATTAAACCTGCTTTTATGCCAGGAATATTTACGAGCTTTCCCCTAACGTAGTTATAAAGATAAATTACATTCAAATTATCTGTTGCTGGTGCCAAAGAACTACTATAATAAAAATTTCCTCTGTCATCTTTTGTTGTTGAATTCCAGCGTGCCTCAATTACTGGGCGCTTAAAGAAATACTGTGAACCTCTTGCGAAAAAACGCTTTGTATAATATGATTTTGTGGCGCCACTTACATTGTGAATAACGCTACCGCTATTTTCACCAGTCGAACTAGAGAAATAAGCTTCGTAGCTTTGAGATAGATATATCCCAACGCCATAATTGTTATAATCTCCAGTAATCCATTGCTCTACAGACGGAGTAATATCAATCTCAAGATCTTCTAAACCAGTAGTAAATGACTGACTATAGGCACGCTCGCCCTCAGTCGCGGCTGCACCGGTAAGAAAATCGCCACCAACATTAGTCCAGAGCACCCCTTTAGATGCAGACAGCCAATTGGCGCCAGTATTACCTTTTGTCTCGTCTTTGTATGTTTCTAAATCGAGGCCGGCGCCTTCTTCCCAAGACCGAGATACGAGTGCGACAACCAACTTATAATCTTCTGGAACTGTTTTTGAGTGTTGAGCATTGGATATCCGTAAATAAAAACTTACACTACCGCTAGCGGGAACGATTCCCGCTGTTCTATCAGAAGAAATATCAGTTATCGGAAATTTCATAAGAACTCTGGAAAGTTCTTGGGAACTGGTACTTTGGCGCGCGTAGACTGAAAACACCTCTACAACATCGGCGTGGCCCATATTGGAACCGGTACCTCGCGTCTTTAAATTTGACTTATAGGCATTAACAATAGTTGTATCAGCCGAAGCTGTATAATGTTTTAAAGCCATTATCTAATTTTTCCTTTAATATCCACTCCCGGGTATTTAAGTTCTGCAACAGCATTTTTCGGAATGACAACATAGGTTCCGTCCGGAGACATATTTTCGTTGATATCAAACTGTACACCAGAATAACTCGATGCAGTTCCCGTTCCACTTTTGTTTATTATCTTTACTTTAACAACGTCAAGAACACCCTTAACTTTGTTCAATTCAGTAAAGATGTCTGTCGTATACACTGGCTCGCCGATATAGAAACTATTACTATAACGTGATTGTAATTGTGCTACACAAGCTTGCAAAACATCATATTTATCAACACCAGTAGTTGGGGTAATTATAAACTCAATCCCAAAATTAATAACAAAGGCATCTAGAATATCAATAGTATCAGTTATCATTCTATATTTGTTAAGCCATGTTTTTAAATTATCTTTTATAGTTGAATTTGCAGTTGTAAGTTTTTTAAATTTATCTTCAGAAATAATATACATATTCAGATTTCGTTTTCTTGAATCCGGATCTCTTTGAACAGAACATCTTTTAATAGAGCCAAATTTGGCCGGCATGCGATATGCCAAATTTTCATAATCAGCCTGAGTTACTGCTCTATTCTGTGTCGGGAAGGTGTCGAAAATTCTTCTTTTAATCTCGCTTGTAGTTGCGTTTGTTACATCGCCAACTATGGGCTCTTCATTCGTTATCTCAACAGATGATAAAATTGTATTAACAGTTCCGACATTAAGCGATTGTCTATCTTTAAACTCTAGTATGGCGTTTGGAACTTGTGTTAATGTATTTACTGCTAAATTGGAATTAACAGGATTGGTAACTCGATATGTTACATTCAACGTTGTGTTCGCGGGAACAATTCCCAGACTATCATTTTTGCTTAATCTTGTTGGATCAAATGTGGTATCGGTCACATAAGTTTTTGCAAAAATATCCATAGCTACAGCGCCAGGATCAGCTATAACATCTGAGGCACCGGGCTTTCCGCTTCCAAATTGAAGTACTGTCCGATTTCTACCTCTTTCTACAACAAATTTTCTTGATACTAAATATGGCTTTAAAACTGATGGTACATTGTCGGACTTAAAGTTAATATTGGATACCTCTTTAAAGATCATGTCTTGTGATAGATTGTCTACTTCAAAATATTCTTTTCCATCTGAATCGATGACAGAAACAATTTCTGAAATATTTTGAGTTCTTAGCCCGATTTTAAAAAATCTTTCATACGCACCTACCGTTAATTTTTCACGACCAAAAAAACCAGATACTACATTTCCATATGCCTTGATCGCATAATATGTTGGGGCGCCCGTAGAAGTATTTGTTCTTGCAGCAACAATCGGATTTTGAGGCGCATTAAAATCAACATTCTCGGTGAGAACAAAATTTAATCCAGTATCCGATGTAAATCTAGAGCCACGCTTCATAATTGGAACATAATCCTTGTCTGGTCCCAAACCAGTTGATGAAGCTGGTACCAACACATATATTGCAACTTTACCGAAAGTTGATGGTCGGCCAGTATATTTATATCCTAAAATTCTGCCTTGTCTTAAGACATTATCATATTGATACGCAGTATCTAGAAATGTCTCATTAACATTATAATCTAAATAGAAAGAAAGCTGGTCACCAACGTAAGCGACCGCATCAACCATCATGGCCCCAAAGGAGCCCTCACTAAAATCTTGGAAAGTATCAGGATAGAGACGCTCCGCTATTTGTACAAGATCCTTGCGGATTGAATTAAATTCTCTATGAGTATAATCAATAGGAACTATCTTTTTCTGCTCATCGGCCATAAAAAACCCTCAATTCTTAAATAGTAAATTGTAATAAATCTGTCGTGCCAATTCTGGGGATAGAATACTTAATGGATACTGATAGCCGATTCATGTCTTGGTCGGCTGCATCAAACGATACGCGTTGGATCTTGACAAATGGCATATACTTCTTAGTTTGCTCTCTTATTCTTAAATCTATGTCGCCATAAGTACTTTGGTCAAATTGTCCAAATAAATAGGTTTTCATGCCGACGCCGTATGCAGGATCCATAACTCTTTCTCCAGGAACAGTAAGAATTAACATCTTAAAATTCTGTTTAATCGCCGCCCTCATTGTTTTAAGCAAAGCGTAACCGTCACCCGAATCTTGTGTTATCGGCAATTTTGGTGCCAAACCAGCCATATTATATTACCTCGTTACTATAAATACTATTATCATTCAATTTCGCACACATTTCCGTCAGCATCAAACGGATTAGTTCTTAATCGACCTCGCATCCACCATGGTACTTGTCGAAGTCCCGGATCTGGTCTTAAGTGCTGTCTTAGTTTCTTTCCTATAATTTCACTAGGACTATCGAAACCTTCAAAAATCATATTAGGCTTCAGTTGCTTCGAACCATAGAAGGACATAAACAATTTCTTAATCCTAGATCTAGCATTTCTGAGTATTTCTTGGCTCCAAAAATCATATTCCACTACGCCAAATCCTGCTAATGGATTAAAGGTAGTCTCTGGAAGGCGATCACGGAATGCTGCCCAAGCGCCATCTGGGGCATCGGGGCGTGTGCGCAACTCGGCGCCTGTGATAATTTCGATTGGTATCTCACTACTATACGTAACATCCTCTGGTTCTGACCACGGGAACGGATCGCGAACGCTTTTTGTAAATTCGACTTCAACAACAACTGGCTCGCCGGTGTTGAGATCGCGAAGCGGTTCTTTAATTATATTAACCTGCAATCCGGGTTTGGCGCTAGTATCAAATCTCTGTATTAATCCTTGGACCTGCTTCACGGGATTTGGATTTACGATATTCCAAAACGTTTCATTACGCTCAACAGTTAATTCACCTATAGAGGGTAAAATTCCCATATCATTATAAATCGCTGTCAAGCCAGTTAATTTATTTAATGGAAATATATATTCGCTGACGAGTTTAAATTTCTCATCGTTTTTCAAAATATTAATCAAACAAAGTAATAATTTACTATCACCCTCAAGCTTAGCAAATTGGCTAAGTGGTAAATCTAAGGCATCAACCTCAACAGATGTTATTTCATATTTGGTGCCATCGATTACTATAGAGAATAATAGACCATAGCGAACGCCCAATTTGCCAGTTAAGCCAACCGAATTTCCGCTTTCATCTTTAACAATCTTAAGTGAGCCCGGATACACATCTGAAATATTTTGTGCCTGATCTGAGGTACCTCTAATCTGATCATATGCCGATTCAGGCGCTTTCTTTTGTCCGTTAATAGAAATATATTTCTCTAATATAAATGGGCCCTCTGTTGCAGCAGCTATCCTTTTATCTTGATCATCGTGAACCCATTCCGGAACATCTCCAATTGGTAGTGACATTTTATGAACCAACGGATATAATGTATCATGAAGATCCTCGGTATGTTGTTGCCCGGTCATCCACACAAAATCTCCGTTATCATCCAATATTACATGGTAATAGCCTATATATTCTTCGCCAGCCCTTAAGCCAGTTTCATCTTTATCTTCTCCAATTACAAATTCGCCTCCATAGGTGTAATAATATCTTGGGGCGCCAGTAATATCTGTCGTTTCTGTACCCACATCGATATAATTTATCGTGAATGAACCATCCGGATTCATTGCCTTATTCAAAGTGAGGGCACTATCAACAGTCATCTCTTCTAATAAATAATAAGCCATATCTTGTACTTCTGGATGCCATCCGAGCTTATCCATATTATCTGTGAACTTGGCCGCCATAAAGTTTACTTGCTCGACTACCAACTCTTTAAGGATTATTTTGGCATCTTCCTCGGTGGCCCTAACAGCCTCTAAATTCTTATCTAATCTATAGGCCCCTAGTGTTTGAAAAAGCCCTGCATCGCCAGTAAGTTTTGCAGTCAACAAATCATCCCGAAATGGATAGTCATATTCTGCTTGCATATCATTAAGTCTAAAAAGAGCATCTAAAACTGCAGGCGGGGGATCCTGTATATCTCCGCTATCGATAAGCATTGCATACATTTGTACCGATTGTTCCAAAAATGCATACCAAAATTCTTCATCTTTAAAAACATTAAATAATTCCCAAAGAGGAGGTTGTGCATCTTTAAAATGACTTTCCATAACTTCTATAATGTAAGAAGCATAAACAGAACTAAGTACCTCCGGACAACGCGGCGCAAACTTCATAAATGTTGGAAATCCTTTGATAAAATGTGCGCAAACATATATTCTGATGGCCGCCGTAATAAGCCCTACCATACCAGCTTTTGCAGGACGCTGTAAAATTCTATTATACGGTAATTCTAAGGCGCAAACTGAATCAGATTTCAATCTTTCATCTTCCGGAATATTCGGGTATAGATCATCAATCATCTTTTGAATTTGTTCGAAATCAATTAGATCGGTTTTCGTTGGCTCGCACGGATTTGGTTCAGGGAAGAATGCATCTATTAATCCAAGCCACCCTTCTGGCTGCTGCGGTCTAACATGAAATGCGGGACGAAGATATCTTCCTCCGAACGTAGCAGGATCTAAATAAATCACTCTTACATCATCCATTGTGCCGCCGGCTAAAAGAGTATTATGCTGGTTTAAGCTGATACCCAACACCATATCTTTTTCGGTATACCCGTATTCCGCGCCAAAGAAAACTTGCTTTGCTTGATGATACGGTACGAAATTAGTAGGATCATTGGGATCCGCAATTCCATACGTAAAATCTTTTGGTGACAAGGTGTCAAAGCTAGCGCCGTAAGCCCATCCACTTTTTTCTTTTGCATTAATATCGGCAACGGTCTTGAAGAATGTATCTAAAGTATTTTCTATAAATTCAGATCTAAAAGTTTTGGCTGCAGCCAGGGAAGGACCATCGCCATTCTCTTTCTTTATTAATTCTGATAACAAAATAGTCGGAGGCTCATAAGTTGCCTTTGTCTGGAAGGAATTCATAAAAGCTGGATAATCACTCAAAAACTCTTCACCCACAACATCAAGGGTATTGTCCGCAGCTATAAATTCATATTTAAGGGGATCTAAAACATCGTACTCGACACTTCCAGCTACCATGGTGTTGCCAACATCAATTTTACTTTCGAGCATCTGGCGCCCAACGCCGAGAGTACCTTCAAGCAAAGATTGTACGGTGGTGTCGTCTTCGTTAACAACGTCAAGAAGTTTCGCATGAGGTGATTCAGCAGCCTCTAAGTATACGTTTACATTGGCCGCCATGTTAAACCTCTCGATGATTTTTATTCTTACGTTATCATCTGGTCGGTTGGCGATTACTCCATCTTCATTTTCTACCAGATCACCAAAATAGGTATAAATATCAAACCCATATGAATATGCTGACTCTGGTTCGATGCCCGATGCCATACCTTTAGCGTTATCACTAAATGATAAAGTTATATCAGGATTTGCCTTTCTTCCCTTTATCGTAAACTCAACTTCCTCAATTCTTCCGAATTCGGGGATCCCAGCATCTTCATTAATTATCGGCTCCATTTCGACATTATAGCCAAAATCCGGAAGTGCCACCAAATCAACATTAGAACTAAAACTGCCAGAAAAAACACCCAATTCTTCTAATGTTTTTGTCCAGCTTTCATCATCTTGCCAATCATTATTTAAATCAACTTTTGCTAATGCAAATTTTTCAACATCATTAATCCCATTTTGTAAATATGCGGCAACTTTCGTTGGGAAAGCTCCCCGCTGAAGTTGTAACATGTGAGGTGCTGCCATCACCGCAAATAAAGGGTTAAGTGCTGACATCGCCAGCATCAAATATTGATCTGGCTCCCAGGTTCCATAAAAATCGACGTAAGGGTGTACCGACATGCGCTTGAAAGCCACATTGATCATATGCGCTGTCAGTGGATTACCCATAGTGTCCGATAATATCATATTTAACATTCCCCAATCAGATGGCATTGGCCCGGATCCAAGCATGTCAGTTAAAAAATCAATTTTAAGTTGTTCTAAGGTAGCACCAAGACCACCGACAACAGCCGTTGCCGCCACTTCTGATTCATATGGTATCAGTCCGTTGTCACAGCCAGGATCAGAAACAAGGGGGGGCATGTTATTTTCTAGAAAACCATCTAGATTCTGCATAATAGAACTAAGATCGCCCAAGTCATCCTTCATTTGATCTTGTAAATTGTCGCACATTTCTCTTGCTTGTCCTGCTGTTGCTCTTCCACACAAAAGATCGGCCCTTAATTCACAGAATTGTTCTAATAATTCTGGATCAGCACAAATTGTAGGATTAGCTGGTGTTGCATCGTTTTCTGGCAATTGATCTGTGTAATCCTGTAAATTTGATCTGAACGGGGCCGGCATTAAATTGCCTATATTTTTAAAAAAACTACCGATTGCCTCTTTGTTGGGAATGGCAGATCTATAATCTGGATACTCATACTCTATAAGACTATCTACGATATCAAGCATATCATTGGCAGGATTACCCAAAAAAGCGTTAATTAATTCTAATTGCGTCAAAGAAGATGAAATATCTTCAGCAAAGGCAAGTGTTTGTTGTTCGTCAGCTAGTGCTGCAGCGCCAACACCCAAAGAAGAAACCAATTCAACAACAGCACTATCAACAGTTTCATCATCAGCCTCTTCCCCACAAATTGACTCTCTAATCATATCTTTAAGCACATTTGGGTTTCCAGACGCTAATGCTGTTGTAATATCACCAGATTCTACGGCATTAGAGATCGCATCGCCGACAGCTTCACATACTTTAACCAACAATTGCGTTAATATTTGCGTGATTGCCGCGTGAATCATTTTCTCAAGAGCTTCAAATAAAGCCCCGAACAGATCTGAAATTTTAGGAATCCACCCAAATGGATTAACTAATTTCGGCCACACAACATCATTAATATCTCTGCAGAACGGATTCGGCAATTCTAAGTTATGCATGAAATCTGCTACGTCAGGATTAAGAAATGGAGTAGTAGGGCAATCCACTGCAAGAATAGTATTAGCAACTAATTGCGCGCCAGGGAATTTGTTTAATTCATCCAATAATGTTAATAAGTCATCCTGATAAGCCTCCATGATGGCACTGACATAAGCTTCCATGGCAACTCTAACACTAAATTGAGAACCAGTGCCCCCACTAACAATATCATATCGTTGAGCTAGCGTTCTTCGAGTAGATTTATAAGCGATTTCCACGTCCTCGGAAGATGTACCATAAGCGCTTGGACTTTCTGTCTTTTCTTGTTCAGAAAGGCTATCGTCAGTCCAGGGTTTTACCAAAGAGACGCCGGCGCCTATCGCATCTGAAATTTGTTGATTGATGAGTTCATCGTCAAAAATCTCACCTTCTTCTAATTTTTTTAAGGCTAATTGTTCTATTTCTGTCTGCCGGCTTGCTTCAAGTTCAGAAAATAAAACACCAAAATTATTAATTGACATTCCCCGCACGCCACTCTCAGTAACAGCACCCAAAGCATCTTCAAGGGTAAGCCCACCCATCAAGCTTGTCATTGCTTGCATAAAAGTATCAAATAAGCCACACATTTTGATATCATCAAAACCTTCAGACCATAATTTATCTAATTGTTCTTCTCCAGTTGACGTGAAGCTCTCGGCGCCGGCATTAGCCATCCTATCACAGAAGTCTTCAAAAGGCGCCGAAGAAGTTTCAAGCGATTGATGTTCTTGCTCCTGGGCCATGGCATATATATCAGCTTGCTCTTGCGCTGGATCAGTATCGTCTGAAGAATCGGGATTCGGCGTTACCCCCATATCAATATCTTCTTCAGTTTTTTCTAAAAGAGAAGCTTTACATGCTGACTCGTGAAATTTATATGCAATTGCATCACCAATGCTAAAGACTTCATCAAGAATATCTTGACCAAGCTGTTTCCCTTCTGCCGCTAAAGCCTCCGCGACACAACTAGACTCCTCTTCCGATGTTGTATCGCTTATATATACTTCTGGATAAGTATACTTAATAACAAACTCTGTCCAGGGCATCGGAATTCGAGCGGTAAGATCAAGAACCATTTCGTTTAGTTGGGTAAAATAAGCCATGGCTGTTGAATCTTTCCAGGCTGACTGGGCCCTTAGCTCATCCAGCTTGTCCGTCATGACAACGGCCACATTATTACAACCCTCAGTAAAAAATAAAATTTTCTTTAAAACATAGTCCGGAGAAAATGTAAACGTTATTTCCGTAATCGCCGTACTGCTATTAAATATTTCTATGGCGCCGGGTTCGGGAATGCTATAGCCACGTTTACTTAAGAATGCATTCAATTGAAGTAAAACATTTCCCATCACGGATTTACCAAAAACACCCATATCTCCATAATTTTTTAGGTTAAATAACCTATCATCTTCTGCAAATAGGATGTTTGAGCGATTGACTGCTCTTAAGACTTTTAGATATCGACTATAAAGAGCCAAACTTACGCGTACTTTTCTCATTAGCTCATCGATATTTTTAGCAACATAAGTTACCTCAATATCGGTGAGTTCTTTTTCCTCATCTTCAATCTCTTCTGGCAAAGCATCGCTAAGACTATCGATAACTTCGAATGGCACAGAATACAGAAGTTTTAAATGAGATTTATTACGAGGCGATAACCAATAGTCTGTATGTTCTATCGATTGCCTAACAACGTCTATGGTTTCATCAGAATCATCTTTTCCATAAACTTGTAAAAGTGCAACGATGGCCGTATCTTCGTATTTTACAAATAATTCTTCTAAAGCGGCTGCAGCTTCTTCTTCTGTAGATTCTGTCGAACCGTCCGCTTCGCAATCTAGATCACCAATTGATGTTTCATCTGTTGTAACAGTAATCTGATACATGCAGTTCTTGCCGTTTAGAAACGGCTCATAGAGTGTTCTTTTTCTCCAATTGGGAACGACAGCGGCTGGATTGGGAGTGCATGGGGGACAATATTCCCCTTCTTTTAATACTATTGCGTCATCACAAACATCAATTAGGAGATTGCCGTCTATATCCTGTAAAGGAAGAAATTTTGATTTAGCCATTGTTGTGCCTTCTGTTTATAATTAATTCGTTCTTACATTTCTGCTAACAATATATCTTTCGCCCGAAGGGGATAAATAGTTAAATCTCCAAGCTTTTGCATTAGTTCTGGTCTGCCATAAAGAATTTATAACATAAGAATATTGGCCCAATACCGCTGTTGGTGCGGCTGCAGCAATCCATTGCTGGGGTGTAATCCCCAAAATAGAGTTATAATTTGCCTGTATAAGCGCGAAATTCTCCAGCGCGCTCCAGATCTCTTCAATAATATCATGTAATTCGCGAAGAGCGTGCATGGTTACTTCACCCTTGGCTACACCTTGGACTTGGCTGAGTCCGGCGCCGAAATAGGCTGCAGCGGTCTCGCTATAACTATTTCCTGCAACCAAATCGATCTTAGGCGCTATTGGTTCTGATTTGCCCCCCAAAGAATTTGGTTCACCATTTTGACCAAATTTTCCACCTCGCATCCTTCCAGTTGTAATTCTTACACCTTCGCGACCAATAATTCTAACACCATCGGCTTTAATGCCGATGCCAGAACGAGCCTCCATGCCTTTGCCCTCGTTAACCAAAGGATCAGAGGCTAGCCCAAAAATCTGATCAATATCGCAAAGTCGCGAAATATAAATACGAGCCGCATCGGTACCAAAATTATTATCGACAACGGAGAATACCTTTGGTCCTTTGCCATCATTTGCCGAAGAATGTCTTCCTACAACCAAATCAATTGCGGGCGCTAGTACACCTTTTCCACTATAGCCGCTCGCATTTCCGGCCGGGGGGACTTGCCCAAGTGTTATATAGGCATCACCTTGGTCAGCTACTTTTAGGACGCCGCCGGGGGGGACATATGAAAACGGTACTTGACAAGGACGAGTGCTAAATAAACCGGTGCCGGGAGGGACCGAATTAATTTGTATGCCTCGATCAATCAAATTTTGTACAGAGAGACAGCTTTCTGAATCTTCTGAATCTTCTGAAGTGCCTTTCAGAAGGTCACTATAGCTTTTTTTATCACCCATATTGAAATCCTATCTTTACGATGTTGTCGCGGCGCCGGCGATCTTTCCTTTTTTCTTAAGAATGACCGTATAATCTCCTATAAATTTCGTATCATAATATCCATGCTTATCAATCTTAGCCTTAAAGGCAACCTTTGCAGTATGACTGACATTGCCGCCGGCTAGAAGGGCATGCTCACTTTCTATTTGGTAAACAACGTCTCCATGAGTTTCATCACCTCGCGATCCGGGGCGCTTTTTTATAAGTATATCGCCCACTTGCGCTTTAAATTTACCACTATTTAAAGACCATAATGTCCATCCACCTTTTCCTTCGGCGGCGCCGGCGGCATAATACGCATGTGCAGCAGATTTTGGAAACCCAGAATCCACAGCCGTCATTACATAAGAAATAAAGGCGGCCGACCAATGGGTGCTGGCGTCGGATCCTGGGGGCGCCTGAACCCACATGGGGGTTTTTCCCGTTGTTTGCTCATTATAGCCTACATTATTCCAATAAGCCTTTAATTTATCATAAACCGATGCATCTGTTTCCACCTTGTTGACCCAGAAATTTAACTCATTTCCTACAACACTCGTCAATTTCGTCAGCGCCTCTCCTTCCACATATTCCTTATTGCTAACTTTTTCGGCTGCAGCTACTAATTTATCTATCAAATGGGGCCCCATGCCCTCTCCAAACAAATCGGCAAGACTCTGACACGCTTCGGTGAGTTTTGGGCTTTGACCTTTAAACAGGAGATCCACTCTAGAAAAAACTACATTTTGTAAATCATATGGCATATTATTATCGCCAGGATCGGCCGTGACATATATATGATCGCCAGGGCTGATTGGCTTATCGGTATCGGCTGTGGATAACGTAGCTCTTGTGTGCAGTGATGTCAGCAATGCCGTGTCTTCTACGTATTCCGTGGTAGATTGTAAACAAGGATCAGTCAAAAATTTATTATGAGCCATTTGATCATCTAAAATTCTACACATAAAAAACTTTTTTGAGACTGTGCCTTCTAGTCTTTTTCGAGTTTCTGGATCATCTGTGGCCGATTCTGGGCCGGCATATGCTACTGGATGTGTCAAAACTACAGCGCGAAATTCAGTTTTACCCTGGAATATATCCAATCCGCCTGTTCTTTTGACCAAGGTGGCCAGATTCTCCCACGCGTCTTTGAAGGAAGTAGCCATAAATTATGCGCTCCCGGGGCTATTCTGAATCAAGTCGAAAAGATCGTTTTTGTCTTCTTCGCTTAAATCAAAACCTTGAGATTGCGCCTTCTGCCTTAAGGCAATCAGTTTAACTAATTGCTCGTTGGAGCGCTGCATAGTCTCAATATGTTTGGCGGCCACGGGACTTAAATATTTGTTTTGGTCGGCATCAATGGCGATCTGATTCGCAATCTCATTAAGGAATTCTCTCGCTATCTTTCTGTCATTACGAATGTTATCAAGCGCTTCGTCAATAAGTAATTCCAGATTTTTTGTGCTCATAATAATCCATTTTCCCAATCATCTCTAAAATTATTGTACCTTTTACGAAACTTTTTAAGAGAATTAACGATCTGTTTTGTATTGAGCCCCGTTATTTCTCGGAGATATAGATAAATAGCTTTTTTATTAAAAATTTCGATATCTTCTTTTGACTCAAAAAGAATAATAATTGCTTTATAAACTTTTAAGTCGTTTTCCTTCATCTGCGATACATCCCACGATTTCAAACTGTTGTAGAACATTCGCCAAAATTCATCTTCTTCTCTCTTTGAAACATACGATTCGTTTGTTGACAAATATTCTTCTTCATATTTTTTTGAAATATTTCCAATCTCAATTTCTCGTTTGTTGCGCTTTTGTTGTTGTTTGACTTTATGTATAAACCAATTTTTAGTAATGACAGAAAAATAAGAAAACGCTTTGGATCCTTTATTCGGATCATATTTGTCCAATATCGTTACAAGCCAAATCTTACATTCATCTCTTAGAGAATCAATGTTTGGCAAATTAGTAAATTTATAACTAAACACAATTTTATCAACCATCTCATTGAAAGCTGGTTGGATATATTTAATATATAAATCAGTTCTTATCTTAATGCATGTTGTGTTTGCATACTCTACTATTGCGTCTTCGTGAACTTGTGTAAAGTAATAGTTCTTCTTCGGGCTACGCCGACGCGATTTCTTCGCTGTTATCATCTAGTTCTTCTCCACTCTCTTCTTCAGTTTCAATGGCCGTTTCTTCCGTTAACGAATAAATGTGTTCAAATGTTTCCAATTGTTCATTAAAGGACACAGCATGATTTAACAAATGTTCTAAAGTAGCATCGCCATAAAACATTTCTAATTCGTAAACTGATTTTACATGTTTCGCAAAAGCATCTATCATGTCTTGAAGATCGCCTAATTCTTCAGAAACAAATAATAGGCGCGTAATTGCCGCTCTAGCATATACAAAGACGCCTATATTGAATATTACTGATAAAAATAGTACTGCAGATAATATTATTTCAGGACGGTTCATATATTTCCTCCTTGGATTTTTGTTTTTCTTGTTCTAAAGCCTCTCGATTTTTCTCGATGTATTCTTCTGTAAGCTCACCAATTGGCACATCAAGGGGCTTAGTATTCTTTTTAAAATGCAAAGGAGTAGTTAGCACCTTTGTTAAAGAATCAAGCGAGTTACATTTTTTACAATTTAATTCAGGTATTTCATCAAATAAATGAAACATTATATGCTCATCATCACATTCTTTGCATTTGTAACGATAGCGCGGCATTTATTTGTTTCTAACCATACTTAACAAATCTTTTTCAGTAATTTCGCTACTATCTGTAAATCTAACGGTGGGGGGATTTTTAACCACCAACCCATCCTCAGTTTCTGCCAATTCGAAACTCTTCAAAATGGGCACAATATCAAGTTCATTTAAAAGTGATTCTTGAAGAGCCATCATAATAGCCCCTAATGCTTGATTAGATAATTTCATTATTGTTAATTCGTTCATTTTCTATCCTTTTTTTGTTTATTAATGATATTCGTTGTAGAATACTTTTCTATTCTATCAAAAAAATAAATTTTTGTAACACATTTTTCTCCAATTACTTGTTTTTCTTTCCAATCTGAGCCTATTACCATAATATCGACGCTATTCTGTGTCAAACATTCTTTCAATTGTTCGTCAGTATCATAAATACATACATGATCGATCCAGCGAATCGCTTCTAATACAAGCTTGCGTTCTTCTTGCGTATTAATTGGACGTGAACTTCCTTTTGTTTGTTTAACGCGCCGATCTGAATCTATTCCCACTATCAGTCGGCTTCCTAAAGAATTGGCATATTTAAATAGCTCAATGTGCCCTTTGTGCAAGATGTCATAACATCCGTTTGTCCAAACAATCATACGGTGTTGACTCCCTTCTTCTGTACAACTTGAGTTGCGCATTCATTAGCAAACCTAATTGCACTTTCTATATTTTTATTTTCAGTAAAATTCTTAGCAAATGCAGCAACAAAAGTGTCGCCGGCACCCGATGGATCTTTAATTTCAACCAATGGAACTGGATATATTACGTCATTATGCATTGAACCATCGGGCCCAAGTGTCACTATCATTTTGTTATATATCTTATCATTTATTAGCTTTCTGCTTTTGTCGAACTCTTCGTTGTTAATTTTTATAAATCCAATATTTTTACACCAATCGCCTAATATCTTCTTTGTATCCAAAAACGTATTGTCATGCTGATTGGAAATATATTCAATATCTTCCTCAGTTAAAAATCCCTTATTATAATCAGAAATAATAATTCCAGAATATGTAGAAAAGTTAATATTTTTTAATTTGGAGCGCCGTATTTGTTCGTCGTTTACATCTAATCTCATAAACATATGATTAGAGCGAACATCTATAAATCTAGTTTTTGTGATACTTCTCCAATTCTTATTTGTGCATAAGTTAGCTTTGCAGCCTAAAGCAATTAAATTTCTCTGAACATTTTTCGCCATTCCGCCATTTTCTTTTAACTCAACAGAATTAAAAATAGGCACCGGTGCTTCGGGACATATTCTGGTGCAATTACCATAATGGAATATATCCCTACAGCTTTCTCCGATGACCAAAAATTTCATTATTATTAAGCTGCCTTTACAATTTTACAAATGTGATCAATTTCTTCATTGGTTAACTCTGGATAGTTGGGCAGAAAGAAGCCGCAAGAATGAATCCAATCACTTATAACACAATCAAAATGTCCATATCGCTCATACCAAAATGGATGGCGCCCTAAGTTTCCAGCGCTAAAAAGTCTTGTTTCAATTCCATTGTCGACTAGCGCGTTAACAATGCTTTTACGATGTGGACTACTTCTTGCCAATGCTCCAAAAGAAATTGATACAGGAAAGTTATTTCCCCATTTTTGATATTGTACTATACCTTCCAAATTTTTTGCATAACGAATATGATTTTCATTTCGGCGTCTCGCTGCCCAATCTGCTTTATCGATTTGTCTCAAGCCAAGAAATGCCTGTAAATCCGTAGATCTTAAATTAAAGCCGGGTACAAAAAAGGAAAACGGCTTATGAAAATCATCAATTCCGTATTTTTTAATCAATCGATTGTATGATTCCTCATTTAAGTCTTTAGCCCAGCCATGACTTCTTAGCATCAACAACATATCATATAACTCGGGATCGTCAGTATTGACCATGCCACCTTCGATTGTGGAAAGCTGATGTCCAAAATAAAATGAGAAAGACGACATATCCCCGATAGTTCCGACCTTGGTACCATCCTCATATGCCGATCCAAGGGCAGCACAAGCGTCCTCTAGCAGTGTAAAATTATATTTGGACTTCAGTTCCAATAACCTTTTTTTATAGTGTGGAACGCCCAAAACTTGTACAAATATGACAGCATCGGGACTTTCTTTTTCACATATTTTTTCTAACTGATCAAGGTCAATACCAAATGTATTTGCATCGGTGCCAACCATAATTGGTTCTAGTCCAAACTGTATTGCTGGGGCTATTGTTGTAACCCAGCCAACAGAGGGTACAACAATCTTTTTGTTTTTAATTCTGCCGGCTTGTATCGCTGTATAAATCATCAATAGGTTCGCAGACGAACCAGAATTATTAAATACTGCATGCTTCGTTCCAATAAAATTGGCCCAAGCATCTTCTACTTGGCATGTTAACTGTCCTTTTGTTAATCTCGGATAGGATTTAAGCCAATCACATAGTGCATCAATGTCTGCATTGTTAATAGTTTCTTTCGCTAATGGATGTTTAATCTCCACTGTTTTCTCCTTTATAAATAAATTCCCTTATAAGAAATTCCCTTTTTGTCTCTCTCAGATAATACTGGATTAATAATTGGCCAATATACATTTAAATCCGGATCATCCCACGCAACAGTAACTTGGTGGTCTGGACCTTTGTATTCTTCGGACCATTTATAATAAAATACACACTTATTTGATAAACATAAATGCGCGTTAACACAGCCTGCAGGCACAATTATAACTGTTGGCTCTTTATCTGTTACAACACACGTTTCAGTATTACCGTAAGTTTCGGAATCTTTTCTAAGATCGGCTATTGCCAATTGAAATCTGCCACTTAAACAAGTAATCAGTTTGGCAGTATAAGGATCTCCGTGAAATCCTCTTAGTACGCCAAATTTTGATATTGTAACTTTATCGGCTACAAAATTTAAATCTGTGTGTTCACCGGAATAAATTGTCCATATTTCACCTCTGGTATCTTCAAACGTATCTAATTTAATGTTATATAAGCCGTTAATGTTGCTTGATTCTGTTTTTTCTTTTATAACGTTCATTATTAAGGTAATCTCGTCCTTATTTTTTCACAAATTGATTCAACAGATAGGCCATTGGTGTTTAAAAGGTGCTCTCTATCGCCATTTTCAAAAATATATCTTTCTGGTAGTCCTATTCTTAGCACATCTTTATCGAGAGATAGATCTACTACCACTTCGGCCACAGCCGAGCCAAAACCACCAAACAAAGTTTGCTCTTCTAACGTGACCAAAAATTCATACGGTGATACGGTCTGCTTAAAGAGTTCCGAATTTATCGGCTTAATTCTCCATAAATCAACAATCCCGACCTCATAACCAAGGGTCATAAGTTTTTCGCTAACATCAATAGCTCTTCCGAGCATATAACCACTTGATAGAATACAAATTTTACTATTACTGATTTGTCTCGAAGATTCAGGCATCTCCGGACTAATAACCGATAAGCCCCTTTCTATAAATTCGCTTGTCAGCTTAGTGTTCTTAGATAGATTATCTAATTTCTCAGGATATTTTCTTTCTAAACGAACATATCTTAACTTTGGAACATCGCAAGTTAAATCAACTAGCTTTTCCGTTACCTCTCCGTTAGTTGGCGAGTAAATCTCAATGTCACATAAGGAACGCATATATGTTAAATCTTCAGTCGGCTCATGAGCAGGGCCTGCAGGGGCATATCCAAGTGCAACACCATTTCCAAGAATGGTAATTGGATTATTGGCCATGGCACAAGAGTATCTAATCTGCTCAAAACATCTAGCAACCCAACATGCCATAAAATAGACATATACTTTCTTTCCTGCGGCTGATAATCCGGCGGCGAAGTTAATCGCATTTTGCTCAGAAATTCCAGCAGCAAAAAATTGATCAGGTAATTCCTGGCGCCATCTGTCCAATGATGGGGCGCCCATGTCTACAGAGATCAGGTAAATATCTTTATCTTCTTTTGCTCTTTCAAATAATCGAGTAAGAAATATGTCTCTTTGTGAACTCATGTTAATTCCTCTATTCCAATTCTTATTTCTTCTTCATCTTTAGGTATAATTGTATGATATTGCCAAACATCTTCCATATAACTTACTCCCTTACCTTTAATCGTATTCGCGATAATCATTCTTGGTCTATCACTTTCTGTCGAAAATGCTTTTCTTAGTTCATCAAAATTGTGGCCGTCAACCGTAACCACATCTAAACCAAAACTAGCAAACTTTTCTTCCAGAGGTTCAAGCTTGAGAAGTTCTTCAGTCTTTCCGAGAATGCCCATTGCATTTCTATCGACAACCATCGTTAAGTTTTTAATGTTATGGTGCGCAATAAAGATAATGCTTTCCCAGACAGAACCTTCATATAATTCTGCGTCCCCTAACATGACAACCACATTCTTCTGAGTTCCATAAGCCAAGCCAGCAGCATATCCAATGCCGTTTCCCAGCGATCCGCCAACGAAATTACAGCCGGGAATCGAACTGTCGGCATGCAATCTAAGAATTCCTTCTGGAGTACAGTACTTATCTAATTCTGATTCATCAACATACCCCAAATCAACGAGAATGGGATAAATGGATGGAGAACCGTGTCCTTTGCTAAAAATAATGGCGTCCTTCGTATGATCGTAATTTGTTTCTTCATCATAATATAAAGAAGCAAGAATATCGACACAGGATAGGCAGCTAGCTAAATGTCCATATCCAGATTTTGTCTTGAATTTAAATATTCTTTTTCTAACTGATTTCGCTAGCTTTTCTAATTCTTCATTATTCAATTTAATCTCCTAATATTTTTCGACGTAATTTGATTTTTGTCATTTCTTCAATGTTCTCTCTGGCTTCATAGCCATATTTTGCTTCAACTTTCTCTAAAAATGGGGGATATGTATGATACTCCAGCCATGCATTATCTCTATATTCCAAAATCTGTTCAGGGCTTAAATGTTCTGTGGGGAGTGGCTGTGTATTATACGCATGAAAGGAATATCCTTCATAATTATCTGGGAGCTTCTGGCCGGCCTCCAGAGCAAACTTATACAATAAGCTGCCAGGAAGAGCCATAGCAGCATAAGCATTCCAAGCTAAGGTACATAATTCTTTGCTTAAAGACATTGTAGTGCCCATAGTCTCATATGTATCGCCTGGAAGCCCAAATAAATAGTTTCCAATAATTTCGATATCTGCGTCGTGAACCATTTTTACAACTTCGCGAATATCAACATCTTCAAATCTGCCCTTTGTGACTTCTAAGCGAACGTTCTTATCGCCGCTCTCGATACCCAAACACAGCCACCTAATTCCAGCTTCTCTAATGAGCTTAAGATTTTCAGGCTTTCTTACAGTATCAATGCGAGAATATGCCCACATATTCAATACATCTCCATAGCCTCGCTCTTTTATCAATTTACATAATGGGGCATAATACTTTCTATTTAACAAAAACATTTCATCGCTTATTCTCAAAGTTTTAACGCCCATCTCAACAAGCTTGTCAAATTCTTTAATTATAAACTCTGGTGACCAAAATCTCATTCCGGCATAATTTGAAGCAACACCAATTGGATCATTGTCGTTTCTATTTAGAATGTTAATCATGCAGAACGAACACTTAAACATACAGCCTAGAGATGTATAGAGTGCCGCATAGGGCGTTCTATTCTCTTCAATATACTCAGCATGCCACATAGGGGCGCGATATAAGTCTAGTGGTTTTTCTTTAAACGGTAAAAGATCCCAGGCATAGCCAGGAAGATCTAGATCCATTCTTTCTTGCGGAACAATCTTTTCTGCGGGGTTAAGGACAACCTCTCCTTTTCTGCGGTATCCAATTCCTTTAATATTCTTTAACGTTGAAACATCAGCTAAATCTTCTTGTTCGAGCAAGTTTCTAAGAGCATATACCCCCTCATTTGTAAATACCATATCAATATCTTGTTCTTTTTCGAGCGTTTCATATGGGAGCGCTTGGGTATGGGAACCCACTACTGCAATCGGAATTTCAATATTGGCCTTTTTAATTGCCGATGCTAGCGCAACAGTCCCGCTCATATTCACAGTACCGGAGTTGGGATTTTGTCCGTACACAACAAAACAAATCAAACGAGGGTTTGCCTCCTTAATTCTTTCAACAGATTGTTTATCCGTTAATCTCTCGGCACAAGTATCTAAAATAGCAACGTTATATCCAACTGAACGACAAGATTCTGCTAATAGAAGTGACCAAGTTGGTGTTTCAATTGCTGAATAATCTTTCGAAAGTTCTTGATATATCTTTTTATGATTACCTGGATTTATGAACAGTACATCTAAACTCACATTTTCCTCCTTCTAATAGTTCGCATACCAGGGAGACTCGATTACATTATAGGCTGTTATTAATTGCTCGATTCCGGCATGAAGATCATAATCGCACTCAAATCCCTTATTATAAAATTTTTGACTGCTTACAACATAATCTCTTTTATCTAAATCTTGCGTAAATTCAGCACGAATTATCTCCAATGGAAGTTGCTTTTGAATAGTTTGTGCTAATTGCAATTTATTCATATTAAGCATATCGTTCCCAATGTTATAAGTTTCATTTTTACAAGAATCCCAATTATCAATTGCAAACTTAAATGCTCTACAAATATCGAAAAGATGCACATAATTGCGCATAAATTCACATTCGTATAAAACAAGAATTTTTTCACGCATGCTTTTAAGAACAAAATTGTTAACTAATAAATCAGTTCTCATTCTAGATGATGGTCCAAAGACTGTTGCTAATCGAAAAGTAATATGATTATCAACATTTTTGTACTCATTTTCGGCCGCTACTTTTGTTTTACCATACAATGAAATTGGACGTAAAGGAGATTCCTCTGTACAGACTGCATCTCCACCGATTCCATATCCAGAATTTGTACATGGATATATTATTCTTTGGTCTGTTGATTTGTTTTTCGCAATCCATCTGTTTGTTAAATGATTGACCTCGTGTGCCTCTCGTGGATTATCCCTACAAAGCGGAAATCCAACTAAAGCGGCCAGAGGAATAATAATATCTGCTTTATCCATATATTCTTTAAGCTTTTCTTTGTTCCTAACGTCTCCTTTGGCAAAAGAAAAATTAGGGTTTGTGGTATATCGCAATAAAGATGTAGGTTCATACATCAAACTATCGTAAACTGTAACTTTGTGTTCATCCAATAGAAACGAAAGTAATTCACTTCCGATATATCCTGCACCACCAGTAATTAAAATATTCATCTCCAACTAATCTCCCAATCTTTAAATTCGGCAGCAAGACAATCAATCTTATAGTCTTTTCTGCCGCCTACAATTTCTTGAATCTTATTCTTTGCTGTATTTCGAACGCCATTTAAGCCGTGTGTAAGCTCCAAATTATTACCATCCTTAACGCCTTTTCTATAATTCGATTCATTATGCCAAATATGTAAGTTCATTTGAGACAGAACAACAACGGCGCGAATAGTTTCGGCATCGATGTTCTCACAAGAATCAAGAATCAATTGAATATCGTGGCAAATATCAGAAATTTCTTGTGCGTATTCTTCTTTATGCTCGGCAATAAAGACTTCTTTTAATTGCGCAATCGATAATCTGTCTATTAATTCCGATAGTGTTGGCAAATATTTTCTAGTCATATCCTTCTAAACCTAAAGTTTTTATAATGTTTTCAGCTATTATATCATCAACACAGACATATTTTTTAGCAATTTCGTAATTTTCTTCAATATAAGGCATCATATCGAGATATAATCCTTCAGATAAATTGTTGAGAATCTCAAATAATTCTGGGCCTGTATCAAAATTTAAGATCCCTTTTGCGTTAAAGAAATCTCCTATATTGTCGCAACCCCAATAAATAGGAACAGTACCGCATCGAAATGTATCAACTAATGTTTCAGTAAAGTAATTCTCGTGTTTTGCGTTCATTATTGTGATACTGAACCTATAATCTGCTAATGCTTCTGTCTTTAAATCAAATTTCTTATATGCAGAGCCCCAATAATCGGCTTTATATCTACTTTTAATCGCTTCGCCCACAATATGTCTTAAGTTGTGGCCGCGTGACCATTTCTTATCAGAAGCAATGTGTGATAGCATTTTACTTTTCTTATATATTTTTGCATATTCATCATTAATCCAAGAAGTGCCTAATACATTCTTTACAAATTTGGGATCACTATCTAATAGTCCTTGGTCGTGGGTAAAAATATAATCAAATTTGTCTTTTACTATTAATGCATGCTTATAGGCAAATGGATGAATAGATCTGCACTCTGAGAGATATGCAACTTTGTGCTTTGTTCGTACCTGATCGACCATCGGGGACGTTATATCTTTGTCCGTAAAGAGCGATACTTCTATTCCTTCTTCCGGAAGTCTTTTCATTGGTGCTGCAGCACACGGCTGGCAACCGCCGCCGTAAATCCATTCCATTCTTTTAGGATTCCAAGCTCGACTCATAGTCCAAGCTTGATGATCATCAAAATTATTTTCTTTTGTCATCAAACTATCATAATAATTAACTTTTAATTTCTTCATTTTATTCTCCGAAGAATTCTTCCGAATTTATTGCTTTATCGCAAATGAATAAATCATAATGTGGCTTTCTCATTTGTAATTCGGTATACTTTGCGCCCCACTTTTTCAACTGTTCTGTCGTTAAAGAAGTCCAGTCTATGCCAGTTGTGCCGCCACGAGCA
>Ga0080013_1001613_pt1 | contig 29206 bp, 26 predicted proteins | sample ETNvirenome_6_85_FD_69236 | JGI IMG/M metagenome (GOLD analysis project Ga0080013, IMG submission 69236) | Marine viral communities from the Pacific Ocean - ETNP_6_85 (SPADES assembly) (version 2) | ecosystem: Environmental > Aquatic > Marine > Oceanic | place: Pacific Ocean | collected 2013-06-19 | reverse complement strand
AATGAAGAGATACACGCCAGATTAATGAAAAAGTTTGGTCTAATGAAAGAAGATGTGGAAGCCGGCGCAGAGCAACTATTCCACGAAGAAACAACTGATGAACAAAAATCAGACGAAGAAGAGGGCGATGGCGACGAAGAACCCGAGAGTATCAAGGGTGCTCAGGAAGAGCACCCTTTAAAAGAAGATGCAACTGATGATCGTGTTGCAGTATTTAGGGAAGTTCCAAAGATTCCAGAAATTGATGTTAGCGATATAAGCCCGCCGCCTGAAGTGTTAAAGAAATTCGGAGAAAAACAAAAGGGTGTTGTTGGAGACATTGAAGGTGCCATACAGACAGTAAAAGATTTTGGTGTTGGTGCATCTTTTGGTGGCAAAGGTTGGCACGGCAAAGCTCAAGACATAAATCGCGTTGGGCCCCCATTAAGTACAGGAGTGTCCTTTACGGGAAGATACGAAGAGCAGAAAAAAAACATGGATAAACAAATTATTCAAGAACAAATGACCGGAAAGGAAGGGCAGACAATCGAATTGCCCAAGAAGCGGAGCGATTATGAAAAACATATGGCACAACAACAAGCTCAATTACGCCAAGCTCTTAAGAATCAATTAGTACGAGACATAGAACATAAAAGAACTCACGAAACTATTTTTAAAAGAAACACAACAGGAAAGCCAGTTCCTCATCCGAATGCTTTGCGAGGTGAAAAAGGCTATTGGGTACAACCAGGAAAACTTTATTCATACGAAATTCCAATTGATCCTACTGGAGCGCCCTCAACCGGTGATTGGGGAAAAGGACTGACGCCCGCACAGCAAGGTAGCAGAGAATTTGATGAGTGGGAACGTGATACGAGAGGTCTCGAAAGCGCTGGAAGAAGCTTTGCGCAAATGGATTGGCCGATTACTAGTGATGACCCGGTTCGTATGCCTCATTATTACGATAAGGAACAGGATGCGTGGTATCCATTGGAGCACGGATGGATCAAAAAAGGTCCATGGGCTGGGAAACAATATCATCCACAACCCGAGGCTTTTGTTCGTGCCCCGAGTGGATTCGAGGTGGGCTACCCCGGGCAAACTTTTTATGGCCCAAAGTCGCCTGCAAAACCACAAGAGTCGGCAGGAGAGGAATTGGCCTGGGCCGGCGCCGAAACTGCAGCATTTCTAGCCCCAATTCCAGTTCCTAAAGGGGTTTTCCGCCTATTTCCCAGACTCAAGCCTTTGCCTAAAGGACTTACGCCGCGGGGACAATTGCCCCCAGGCGCGCCGCGCCCGTACAGATTTACACATGCCGTACCAGAAAAAGGCGCTCCTGTGGCCCCAGAAACTCTTCGCACTCCTCTGACACATTCGGCGCCGGGGATGAGCCCCGAATTTGCGGCACAACCACAAGGAGCTTTTTCTTGGAAAAGAAAATATGATCCTTTGCCAGAAACTGTTCCTCCAGAAATGAAAGCTGCAGACGATGCATTGCAAGCAAAAAATATATCTAGGCCACATGATGATCAGGTCTGGGAAAGAGCGCGGCGAGATACACGCCGCGAATGGCACAGGGCCGAAAACGCAGCTATTGCCGCAGAAGAAAAAAGACTTGGGCGAGAACTGACGGATGAAGACTTCGCTGGTATTCGATGGCCCGAGCGCGCGGATCCGACATCGAAGGAGGCATATGCAGCGGCATATGTAAATCTAGTAGATGACCACCTTGCACACCTTGCAGCCCTAGAGCGCGGCAAGGGCTTTAAACCTTCGTCTCGTTTAAATCTTTTAAACGCGCGAGCCGCTGCGGATGCCGTAAGGGCGAAAAAGCCTTCTCTTTTCAAAAGAATATTTAAGAGAAAACCATCTGAAAAGGCGACACAACAACAAGTCGACGATCTTACAGGTGAAATCGCCGCAGAAATGAAACGCGATTCGCCATATGAAGCCCCCATTGAACACTTTAAACCAATAGCAAGAGAACAGGCTTTAGAAAGTTTGGGGATTAAAAAAGGCCCCACCGAAATTAGCGGAGGCACCTACACACCAGATGTCGAACCCACCGCAGAAGTATCGCGCCTAAGACGTATTTGGGAAAATTCTGTTGGCTTTGTCACTGGAAAGGGGGTACCAAAAGCAGAAGAGGGATTCAGAGGCTGGATGCGCGGCCGCTGGGTTCAAAAGCCTTGGTATAAAGTTCCGGGGGAGAAGGGTGTTAAACTTCAATCTCCTGTTCCGCCCGGGGCCATAGTTCGCGGTGGTATTTTAGCCGGCGGGGCCGCGGCCATAGGAGAAATTAAAGATTGGTTGGCCGAATATATTGGAGACTCGACAGATCAAGAAAAACTTGAAAATCGTTTAGTGTGGATGTGGGATACCGAAAAAGAACAATGGATGGACATTAACAGAGAAATGGTTTTAGACCCAAAGAGTGGGCATATTGTGGGATATTGGACGGGAAACAAGGCGGTATTTGGTGACAAGTCTCACGACACTTTACTTGACTATAATGGCAATCCATATAAATATTCATCTTTACAGCCTCCAGCCAAACCACCGCAAAAATGTATAGATGAAAACATTAAAAGCTGCCTTGTTATTTGGGGGCCGGCAAATTCTAGACAAGAAGTTGCACCAGAGGGCCTTGTAGAAGCTTTGTGGTACCACGCATTTCATAGCGCAGGAACTGGTACAGATATTGAAAGATTTGGCATGCCGAGTGGTCACATACGTTCAGATTTGCTTGAAAAGATCAAAAATGAAGAAAACCTCAGAGGGCAATTCACTTTAAGCCCATGGGCCGCTGGTCTTCGTGATATTATGCGAAGACCCGTAAATAAATTAGGCGAACCAATTGGAGATCCGGTGTCATATGGTGGGCCAATTACAAACGGATTAGCAGACATCGACCCGGAAACAATGGGCGCAGATTATCCATATGGGCCACAATCATATATGGTGGACGGAAGTAGATGCCCAACAGATGAAGACAATCCAAAATATAAAGAATGTTGGGCTAAAGTTCCTAAATTCTTGGGCCGCGGCCGCTGGGATGTGTTACAAAACATTCCAGGAATTGGACGTCGCGTTCGAGGAGAAGAAGTAGAATGGGTGATGCATCCATATCTGGCTTCAAAGTTGGGAGTTACATCAAAATATCCTTATATGCCAGCTTTTATAGGGGGAAGGCCCTTATTTAGCACGGGCTTGGCGAAGGAAGCGATTGGTGACTGGTTTGCTCCGCGCGAAGGGCAATCTTTAAATACCATTATGAAGAAAAGATTCGGAGAGACAAAACCAATTATGCTCTGGAGGACCGACATCCCACTAGCATATCAATTGGATTTGTTTACTGATGAAGAACTTATGCCGCCGCCGGCGGCCCCAAATAGAATCATAATAGAGACCGAAGAAGACAAAGTTAATAATAATTTAATCGACCTCACCGTGTTGTATCCTGGCGGCTTTAAAGAAGGCGACGACGCAGGAGAATTTCTAAATAGCCCATTTTTCGAAAGCTTTAGAAAAGATATTGTAGTCAAATATGTAGACTGGGTAAGGGAAATAAAAAAGAATAACCCCAACACCTCCACCGAACAAATAATCAAAGAACACCCCATTAGCGATTTTGTAGACGCCATCAGAAAGAGAAAAGAAGACAGAATAGATCCACAAACTGGATCTCTTCGATTGGACACGGGAGGCGCGCCAGTGGATCCGAAACGGCTAGTTCGTGATCCGAATGCACCAATTGGAAAACAAGTAAAGCCGGCCAAACCAGCTTGGCAAGAAAGAGACCTTGTAACAATTAAGGCCATAGCAAAAGACTATCCAGAAGATGGCATAATGGAGTTCAATGTTGATCCTGTTTTATTGCGAACTCAAACAACAAAAGATGGACAAAAATGCTGGACAAAAACTGATGAGGGACATTATATATTAGCTGGTGGTGAATGTATTACAGATTCGCTAATTGGGCCCGGCGCGCGGGATCCAGTTGCCCCTGGCCCTGCCGAGGCGCCGGTACCCGGCGGTACAAAAAAAGAGTTACCATCGCCAGAAGCTTTACGCAAAGCAGCACCAAAACGAGATGATATAAAACCTAGTTGGGTAAACTAATGATAGAAGATAAATTAGAAATTATAGAAAAAACACACAGAAGAGTAGATTTTTTTGATTCTGAAGATAAAAAATTATTTAAGAAAAAATTAATAAACTACGTTAAAGAACGAGAAGAAGTATTTAATACTGAAAAAGAAAATTTAAAAGAAATATTAAATACTTTATTGGGGCATGCCGGAGAAGAAGAATTTAATGATGTGTTTTGCGCCGTCGATGATTTAATTGACGAAGTATACTATGGAGAGCAGCCGGTCGCCAAGGAATTAACAGAAGAAGAATATGAATATATGGAATTAGATTATGAAAATGAATATAAACCTATTGGATAAAATGACAAGAAAGTTTCTTCTAGAAGAAGAAAAAGAAGCTCCTACAATTCGCAACTGCGTTGATAGTGTGGGTGAATTTTTAAATAAAATGAAGCCTAAATCTATGAGAGAAAGTGAGCAAATCAACACAGCCAAAGAGCATTTGAGCGAAATTAAAAAATTAGCAAGAAAGCTTGAAGGCCAGGTGCTGCAGCTTGAAGAGCAAATTGAACTCTTAGAAGAAGGAAAAAAATAATGGGCGGTGCCGCTGGACATATGGCACACCCTTTTGACCTATCTAAGGTGAATACAGGGGGTGATCTACTAAGTTTCTTTAATGAGGCTGTAAAGCACCTTAAAGAGGCTCCTGGGAGTATTAAATGGGATGGCACCAACATAAGCTTCAAGCTTATCACAAATGAGAGCGGCCAAAAAGAATTTCGAGCAGATCGTGGCAGCTCTGAACCAAGTTCTGTTGTTGGCTTATCCGGGGCAGAAGCTTATAAAAAATGGAAACCAGGTCATGGAATGCCCCCTGCAATTGAGGCACTTTTAAAAATATTTAATACAGCCCTTCCAACAATAGAGCCAGAATTAAAAGCTTTGGGAATGTGGGATGACCCTACCAAATATTTTAATACAGAATATATGAAGAAGGGCATAACCAATGTTATTGAATATGATAGAAATATTTTAGCAATTCATGGTATAAATCAATTTTATGAAAAAAAAGCTCAACCTTGGAGGGTTAAACAAGGTATTGGCATGGATCGGCCTGGATTAGAAAGGCCTATTGATCCCGGCACTGGGAAACTTGTGTCCGCCGGCGGCATAGAAATAAAATATGACAAAGGCGTACTAGATGCTTTGATAGAGAAAGTTCAACCTATTGCAATAAAACAGGAATTTGGAAATTACCATTTAGTTGGAGATCAGCCGGTAGAATTAATTAAAGATGTTAATTTTTCTTCGACTCTTTCTTCTCCGCTTACTGTGAACTATGGATATGATGAAGAAGGAAACCTCTTTTCAGATACAAAATCACTGGGAGAGTGGTTGAATGAAGTTAACAACCCTAGAGATGCCATGGTGTCACTAACAAATGGAAAAAAGGTCGGGGCGCTAAGTAAGCTCATATATTTAGAAATTTGGAAAAATGGAACATTAATTGTCGATCTATTAACAGACGGGGAAGAATTCTGGGAAAACATGAAACAAGGCAACCCCATGGAAGGAACTGATGTTCAAAAAGCTATTGATGGGGCAGTTTTTTATCATGCAACTAGAATGCTCGGCAACGATGTTCTTGGCGCTGCAACAAATGAGGCATATGGCGATATGGCTAGCCACGAAGGTATTATTTTGCGCGGAATTGCAGAAAAGCCTGTTAAAATAACTGGTGAGTTTATTTTAAAAACTCTAGGGGGTCGCATTGGTAAACTACTTGAAGGAACCTTAAATGAACAACTAGAACAAAAGCGACACCTTGCATTGATTCCCGGAGGCTTTAAGCCGCCACATAAAGGCCATTTAGAAATGGTTAAATTTTATTATAACAACGTTGGGGCCGGCGGGAAAGTAATAGTTTTAATGGGAAGCGGCGGAAAATCACCGAGAACAATAAATGGAAGACCAGTAACCTTACAAGATTCAATGGATATTTGGGAAACTTATTTAAGAAACGATCCAGATATCGAATGGCCCTCAGACAGAATTCAATTCCAAAATGTAGAAGGCGCTGGTCCAATTGCTCCTATTATAGATTATGTAAGAGAACAAGCAGATCCAGAAACAGAAGTAATTCATTTGGGCGCAGGCGAAAAAGATGCCGGAAGATGGAAGATGATGATGGATAGCCCAAAAAATAATCCGAGAGGTGTTGAAATACGTATTGCACCAGCACCAAATTTATTTGATGCACAAGGAAATCCTTTAAGCGCTTCAGCAATGCGTCAAGCTGTTGAAGAAAAAGATTTAGAAACTTTCAAAAATTATATTCCCGATACAAGCCTCCACATGGCTGAAGATATGTATGTTAAATTAAGAGGAGCTATGTTAATGGAAGGAAAGGAGGACAGCCCACTTCCGTTGGGCATCTTTCTGCGGCTAATTGAAGAAGAAGCACAAAAGCTTTTACAGGAAGATTGGCGAGATATTCATACCCCGTCTAAGTCTGAAACATTGCCATGGACCACTGCACTAGGAAGGCTTGTAAATAAATATGCAAATTTATTTCCTGAAACAACCGGACAAACAGGGGCCTATAAAACTGTAATGGAGCCTCGCGGAAAAGAATATTTAGGCGCCGAAGAAGTACCAGACGAGCGCACGTGGTACCAAACTTTAGGCTGGAATCCTGAAACTGGTGGAGAAATATTACCCCAACAGACGCAGATCACATCTACTGATCAAATGAATAGAATGTCGCGCCAACCAACTTGGGATGTAATGCGCCCAAGTTCTGATATTCCAAATCCCGCGGCTCAAAGATTTATGAAACCACAACCTTCGGCCGGCGAGGAAGCTGCAATGACTGCGGCCGAGTTGGCAACCATGCTATTGCCAGTCAAAGCTCCTTTTCGAGGCGGGCCATGGCTAAAAGGTGCAAAAAACACAGCAATGGCCGCGGCAGGGATCGCAAAACCTCGTACAATCGCTGTAGTACCCGGCGCCTATAAACCGCCGCACCGCGGCCATATGGACATGATTAAACACTACGCTGATAAGGCAGACGAAGTGGTAATATTAGTATCTCCAAACCCGCGGGGCGGTGTTACAGCGCAACAATCTGCAAAGATTTGGCAACGCTATATTGATTCTTCAGGCATACCAAATGTGAAAATTGAAGTATCTCAAGGATCTCCAGTCAAATCGGCAATTGAATTTGGAAATCGACCTGAAGTGGCTGGTAGTAATATTATATTAGGTGCCAGTACTAAGCCGAATGCCAAAGGTATGGCAGACATTATTCGATTTAATCGCGATATGCAACAATATTCACCAAATGTTAACATTCTTGATCCAATGGAGCATGCTTATACTCCGCGGAATATGGGAATAAGCGCATCAGATTTTCGCCAAGCTGTGCAAAGTGGCCAACCGATTCAGCGGTTTGTACCGGAACTGGGAGCAGACGTTTCTGATATTGAAGATATTCTCTGGTTTGGAAAATCTTTAAATGAAAGTAGACCGCCAGATCAGGGTTTGTGGCCAATGCCACCAGGGGAACATGACCCAGAACTCTTTACTCCGCCGGCAGTTAGAAAGGCGGTGCCTAAGCCAATTGATCCTTTAAGGCTTGAGACTCTTCAATCTTATATAGACGGCCCAAATCGCGCTGCGTGGACTTGGGAGAAGGGCTATATATGGAGAGAAATGATACCAAATGAGCCATGCCATCCGAATTGCACTCAAAAAGATGTTGAAAATATTTATAAAAACAAGATTCTACCTCACATAGAAGAAGCCATATTGGAAACAGATATAGCTTATGGATTCGATCCCGCGCACCCATACTCTAAAAAAGGAGGCGCCCGATATGGATATTTCGCGCCCAATAATCCAAGAGATCCACATTCCCCAAAGACTGGGGAAATACGCATTGTAAGCGATCTAGATCGCAAATTAAAGGGCTGGAGATCACTAACCCCATATGAAAAAGAAGAAGTCGAAAGACACGAACTCGGGCACGCACTTGATTATTCAGCTACAAAAAGAGGCGGCGGATGCTTCCGCGGTGAGCCGATCACGCAATGTGTAAATCGATTGGCTCAAAGTGGGCGCGATTTTGAGAAAATGAGAGAAGCATTCCCATGGTTATCAAGAGCGGGAGGAAAAGAGGAGTTCGAGAAGCCCCAAGAATTATACAATGCTATAACAATTGCACGTACAAATTTGCCACGATACCGCCAAATAGAGGGTGCGGATGTGGGTCCGGACTCTGACTGGAAATTTACAGGAAAAGATATTGCCGATATTCGCTCTGGTTACTTTACATGGCCGGCTATAGGGAGCGAATTTTCTCCGGGACCAATTTCTTTTCGTGATCGAAAAAAACTACAAAAAGCACTGCAGCACAACACAGAGTCTGGAACTGGTCCAAATGATGAAGAGATGGCAGATATTTTCAATCAAGTTTCACAAGCAGATCCAATTCAAGATCCAATTCAAGAACCAACAATGGTTGCAGAAAATACATTTTCATCAAATGAACTTTTACGATTAATTGAAGGAGTTATGGCACATGCTCGCAACGATGATCTTAAAATATGGAATCCAGCTGCTTTAGAGGCCGCCAATAAAAATGAATTAGAAGAAATGTCTTCAATGGCTGGTGGAAATTGCGAAGGTCACTCTGGCCCTGGAAAAAGAAATGATTCTTTAATTAGAGAAGAAGAGGAAGATCCACCTGCAGAGCCCGTAAAGCCAGTTACTAGACGAGAGCCGGAACCGGTGGAAACAACCAAGGAATTGGCAAACTTTGCCACGACAACGGGAATAACACCCCAAGGAGCTATTTGGCCCGAGAAGCGTTTCGGAGATATTGGTAGATACGATATAGATGTTGCAAAACCATGGATGCAGCATTATGAGAAATATGTAAAACCATGGAACCCAAGTGCCATAAAGGATATAAAAAACATCACCCAAAACATTGTCGCCAAAGTGCAAGATGATATGATAGAAAGTTACACTTCAGGAGTTGGCAGAAATAATCTCATTAAGTTTATTGAAAAAAAGCATAAAATGTCCCCAGAGGAAGCCTCGAAAAAATACGAAGGAGAGTATAAAAAATTTATAATCGATACTGTAAGAAACACTCCTATCGATATCAGTACTGATTATGATCCTAAAAAATCCACGGAGAGGCGTTATTTTTCGCCGTACGGCAAAGGGGAATCCCAAGGCACATACGCGCCGGGGACCCACACAGTGAAATTACACCCCCTGAGAAGTCTCTATTTACAAGCAGAGCGCCATGGCGGCTACAGCGGGCTTGATACCCATGAATTTGAAGAAGGCTTTTACGACACTACTCTGCATGAAATTGAACATGCGATTGACCACGTGTATAGAAACAAATTCTATCCAAAAAAATCACAGTACAGCGGGGAACATGGATATCAATGGGGAACTAAACCTGAAGACACATTGGGATTATTAAGCGTAGAACAAAATGAAAAGATAAAAAGTATTGCTAAAAGGCCTAACTTTCGCGAATTGATATGGAAGGCGAACAAGAGCGGAAATGAAAAAGAAGAGCAAAGGCTTATTAATAAAAGGAATATAACTGAGTATTTTTTAAGTCCAACAGAGTTCCGCTCTTTTACGAAAATGGAACAAGGCCAAAAAGAGAAAAAATTAAAAAATCTTTTCAAAAAGGGTGCCATCTCGCAAGAAGAATATAATGCAAAAATAAAAGGGTCGCTTTTCACTCTTGAAGAAATTAAAAAGAAATATGAAGAGGGGCGCGCCTCCAAGCGAAATAATATTTGGAAATTTATAGACTGTAGTAATCCTGAAAAGTGTTTGGACGTATTTAACACATTGGCAAAAGCAGAACCAGTACGAAAACCCACAAGAATGGTTGCAGAACAAAAAAATGATGAGCTTGTTGAAGAAGTTATGAACTATTTACTACATAAGAATGGAGCAAAATAATGCAAATTAATCGTCACAAGTTTATTGATGGATTGTTAGAAGAGCAAAAACTTCGCGCAATTATACGAAAAGGCATCGGAATAATCTTAGAAAAAAGAAAGCAAAATTCAAAATTGTTGCGAGAAGAATTGCAATTAAAACAAATAGTTCGAAAATTAATTAAAGAAGCTACAAAGAAGAACATCAAACAACACGACAGTACTGGAATGAATGCATTGGAAGTTTTAGTTACCTCAACAAACTTTTTGGATGAATTGAAAGGCGAGTATATATTGCTAAGAACAAACATAGAGCAAAGAGACTCTTTTAAACAACATATTATGAATGCAATTGAGAATATGTTTGCTCGCGATGAACTTAATAGAGAACCAGACGAAGAAGAACGAGAAAGAGAAGAAGAAAAACCAGAATCTAATGTAGGAATTTCTCCCGAAACCGCAAGTGACGTAGAAGATCAAAATGATATTGTAGCACAAATATCAGAAGCTTTATCAGCCCTCAATGAACAAGAAACATCAAGCGCAGCTAAAAGTACATTTGCTGTACTTCCAGACATGGAAAGAACTGGTGCAATTCGCGCGAAAACCGCTTGGAATAAGGTTGAAGAATTGCTTATTTCTGCGTTGTCTGGTTTACCACTTGAAGAAGATAGACAAACATTTAAAAAATATATGCTATTAAACTTTACGGGCGCGCCCCATCCTGAAACTGGAGAATGGGTACCTGGATATTTTGAACAATGGGAAGCAGAAATTAGCGGTGTAACCCCAGAGGCTCCAGTAGCATAATTCACCCCCCGACATCATTTTTTCAAATCAAAAAGAATCAATCAAAAATGAAAAGAAAAGAAAAAATCTGATAAGATTGAAAAAGGTTGAAAAGAAGTGAAATGAAATCAACCAACCGTCCGACCAAGGGTATCATGTTTTCGGAGAGAATTTAAGAATGAATTGGAAAAAAAGAAAATGGCACGGCAAAAACGAGCGATACAGCCTCTCAAAAAAATTGAAGAGAGAAGAAAAAACAACTGAAGAATTTGAAATCATGCTCAATCAATTGTCACTGGAAGAAGTGATTGGTTTGAAATTGGAGTTGGCTTCTAAAGTTTTTGGTGGAAAATCCTATGGTCTTCCAATCTGGCACTCAATGAAAGATATTGTAAATGATGCAGTACTAAAATATGCTTTATCAGCTTGTAGAACCAAAAGAGAAGCTGCAAGATTTTTAGGTTTAAAACCACAGAATTTGAATAACGTACTTAAAAAGTATAATGTTGAAAGTTTTTTCGAAAAAGAGCTTAAAAAGCTTGACAAGTGATATATAATATAATATATTGTTTAATAACATGTTCTTTAAAATATGGGGGCGAAATGGTTTCGACAAAGTAGAGAGATTGTTTTGTGCAAGACTGTGTAAGTATCACAGTAAAAATACTTAAACTTTATAAATGCCAACGATAATGTTGAATTTGATTACGCCCTAGCTGCGTAATCGGAAGTTGTTAGTGACTTTCTTAAAGAACACTAATTGTTTCCAGTTTTAAAAAAAGCTGGTGGTACGCGCAAGCAGGATTTTAGTTATATAGGAAACTATATAAATTTGGTAGCTGACACCTTTAAGTTGGTGAATGGATTCCCCGATTTCATCGGGTGGCTGGTACATCGGCGGTGATTGTGCCTATTCTTGTGAACGACAAGATATTTGAACTATTTTGGACCCGAGTTCGACTCTCGGCGCCTCCACTATTTTATACGGAGAAAATTTATGAGTAACGAAGAATTTTTTGAAGAGGATCTTGAAATCCGAGAAGAGCTTAAAGCAGAAGAAGCAGCGCCTGAAGAAGAATGGGGCGCGCCAAGTGATGAGCCTTTTGGTTTGAATGACTTTGATTTTGTAGAGGCATATGATGACGAACCAGCAGCTGATGATAGAATGCTGGAAGAGAATACCGTTAAAAGTGCCATAAATTGCGCCTTTATTGGCGTTGGTGGTGGCGGCGGAAAAATGGCCAAAGCTTTTTTGAATCTGGGTTTTAACAAGACACTTTTAATCAACACCACAGAAAAGGATCAACCAAATGATATTAATCCAGAGAATTTTCTTTTAATTCCTGGTGCGGATGGTGTGGCAAAAGATATTAAATTAGGAAAAGAAGTATTAGGAAACAACAGCGCTCTTGTTGAAGACGCTCTTCGTACTCGAATTGGTAAAGTAGATTGGATTTTTGTTTTAGCTGGTGCCGGAGGAGGTACTGGCAGCGCAAGTCATGTTTTGCATAAATCACTGACTCGCTATTTGTCTTCAATTGAAGCTGAAGGAAAAGTTGTTTATGTTGTCAGCAAACCTACAGCACAAGAATTATTGAATCCAACTATTAAAGCAAACTGTGGAGTGATGTTAAAAGATATAAAGAATCACCCTCACATTGTTATTGACAATGAAAAGCAATTACAGCTTTTACGCGGAAAAGTGGGTATGCTTAATATGTACCCTGCCGCAAATACGAACTTCGCAAAACTTCTCAGTCAAGTATTTAAACTGGCTGACGAGCCCTCTCCAATTCAGGCTTTTGATTCAAAAGATCTTGAAAGATGCTTGTCATCGAATGGTAGGATGCTTTTAGGGAGCACTGTGGTGAGAGATGCAACAAAACAAGACTTGGGAGCATCAATATTTCAAGGATGTATGAAATCTTCCCCTTGCGCTGCACCCTCAAGTCAGCCAAAAACAGGAGTTTTGCTTTTAATTATAACACCAGAAATGGGTGATAATCCTCAAATTAGTAATCGAATGGAAGCTGCCTTCTCTTATGTTGGTGGTCGAACGGAAACTTTATTTTCTGGAGTTTATGTAAACGACAGACTACCAGGATTAATTGCTTTGACATTGCTTGGTGGAATGTAGATTTTTAAAAAGGAGAAATCATGGGTTTAGGAGAGTATATATTGGTTATTGCAACAGGAGTTGCAGTTGGTATTGTTTTGGCTAAGAGGGGAGTGGTATAATGGATCAAAAAGAGGCTTTAAGCGTATTAATTCAAGCAGTTAACATGGCACAAAGTAAAGGGGTTTTCAACCTCCAGCAGGCTTCTACTGTCGCTACGGCAGTTTCGACCTTTACAGCACCCCCACCAGAAAATAATTCTGAAAAAAAAGAAGCTGTAGCGAGTGCGCAAACTAGGAATTGGTCTGAATCACATGAAGGATGATATTATAAATAGAAAATCATGGGACACGGTTGCAACTTTTTTAACATACGAAGAAGCGGATTTTCGACGTAATCAGCTTTTAAATGTATATGATGAAGTGAAAATTAAGCGCGGATCGTCCAATGGAGAAGTTTTTAGGGTGAAGGTATGGTCCACGCCGGTAGTTAAAGAAGACTTAAATAACAAACCTAAAAATAAATTTAAAAAAAGACAAAATGTAAAAAGGGCACAAAGAAATGACAACAAAAAGATACGCGCTCGACGAAAAGAATCGCAAGATTTTTATCGGGAGTAAAGTAAAATATAATAACCGTATTTTTCTTGTTGAAGACATTCAATATTTAGATTGGACTATCAAGCAATTTCTAACACTTTCGGACCACAAGAATAAAAATAAAAAACTAGAGTTTATCTCACCTAAACATGTAAAGGCGATACATTGAAAAAAAATATACTAATTGTCGGCACAGGCACTATTGGAGAACCCCTAATCGGCCTCCTGGCAGATCTAAGAAAAAAATTAAATATTGGACATGTGATTTTTCACAAGCGCACTCCTTTAATAGATGAAGTGGCAAAAGTCAACAGTTTAATAAAGAGAGGTGCCCGCCTGGCCGTAAATGAGGATTCAATTCCAGCCTTTAAAGAACTAGGGCACGATGTAAAATATGATTTTCAGGCAGCTTTGAAAGCGGCGCATGTTGTAATTGATTGCACTCCAGCGGGAAATGATCATAAAACAAGACATTATGAAAAATATCCGGAGAAATTTTTTATAGCACAGGGGAGTGAAAAGGACTTTGGAGTGCCATATGCTTATGGCATTAATGACGAAGTGCTCGATAAGAAACCAAACTTTATCCAAGTTGTTAGTTGTAACACTCACAATATCGCCTCTATAATAAATTCGATTGATCCAAATGTCGGTAGTATTGAACGTGGAGATTTCGTCTGTATACGTAGAGCTAACGATATAAGTCAAAATGGTAGCTTCGTAGCGTCTCCTCAAGTGGGCGCCCACAAATCTGAAAGATTTGGCACGCACCATGCCAAAGATGCATATGATTTATTTCGCACAAAGGATAAATTTGTTGATATTTTTTCAAGCGCACTTAAAGTTAATTCTCAATATATGCACCTAATTCGTTTCGACATTATGACATACGGACACATGTCAAAAGAAAATTTAATTAACCGCTTCAGGGAGAACAAGTTTGTAGCTCTCACACACAAGGAAGTGGCAAATAAAGTATTTTCCTTTGGAAGGGACCATGGGTATTATGGGCGAATATTTAATCAAACGGTGGTGTCAATACCGACGCTAGCGGTTAACACCCTCCCGGGTAAAACAAAGATAAGTGGATTCTGTTTCACCCCACAAGATGGAAATTCACTTCTAAGTAGCATAGCAGCTGCTTTATATGGTTTACATGGAGATTCATACACCAATTATTTAAAAGCTTTCGACAAGTTTTTATTTCAAGATATATAATAATGAAGCGAAAAAGAGACAAAAAACGATCAATTGATTTTGTAAGTTATGTGTGCGATCCAAGAGAAATAGTAGTTGAAGCTAATCGGTCACTTGATTCTGCATATTTAAAAGTTGAATTAAAGGTTGCCGATAAGGTTGCCTTGATTGGTAGATATAAGATTGGCTTTGTTGATGATATAGAAATTATACATGAAAAAGTAAAAACGTTTTGCGACGCAGCAATTAAATTTTCAGACAATGAAATACAATATCACATCATTACAGAACGAGTGTCTCTTGCACTAAATGCAAAAAAATCTTTAAAAGAAGTTAGAGCAAAATCTGGCAGATTGATTTGGCGTCGCTAAGAATTAAATATATCTTCCAGATTTAATATATGCATAACCTCTTTGTATGCCATATATTTTTTTAAATTGTGGTTGATAAAATGTTTTAAGTCTTCATATCTTGTTGATAGAGTCATCACATTAAGACGCGTATAAACAGAGTGAACCATTCCAATTAATTGCCCATTTTCATTAACAATCATAGAACCAGAACTTCCAGGCGCAGCAGGCAGGGTATATAATGCGACATTTTCATCCTCGCCATTATATCTTCCTTCTAATATTGGAACTATGTTAGGTTTATATATTCCCAATGGTGCGGCAACGTTATAAACTTTATCTCCAGGTACCGGCGCTCTCCTGGATATTTTCACAGCCTCAATGTTTTCTGTTAAATTTTTAATGAAAATCATACACGCATCGATCTCTCTATCGTATCCCAAAACACTAGCGCTATATTCCTCCCCATCTAAGCGATATGCGAAATATTTAGATGAAATATTTTCCGGCTTAACTGTTGGTAATTTTTTCATTTCACAGACATGAGCCGCCGTAATTGCGAAAGAACCATCATCAACTATTTTTATAACATATCCAGAAGCTGAAGATTTAAAATCTACTGATGTGCATAAATTATCTTTGCATTTGCGCACTGTTAGAATGTTTCTTAAAAATACAAATGATTCTCGCGGCGCAATGTCACTAACAGTATGTTTGTTTGTGCCGCTACATGAAATAAGGGGGAATATAAACGATAAGATGAGGAATAATTGTGTTATTTTTTTAAACATGCACAGTGACCTCCTATAATAACTATGACAAAAAAAAACAATCGTTCTTTTTATATAAATAAAATAAAAAGAAGTTACACAATACTATTTATAAATGAACGTCAATGGCAAAGAAAACTTATATTTTAGACACTAGTGTTTATCTAACTGACGCGAATTCTATTGAATCTTTCGGCAATAATGATATAGTTATACCTTTTAAAGTCTTAGAAGAAGTGGACAATCATAAAAAAAGACAAGATAGCGTTGGTGCAAATGCTCGTAGGATTATACGCAAATTAGATTCCCTAAGAGAAAAAGGGAGCCTCCACAGAGGGGTGCGTATAAGAAGAGGCAAGGGCCTGGTTTTTGTAAAGAATTGTGAATATTCTGCAGGAAATCTGGACTTATCAATAGCTGATAATGAAATTATAGGCGTTGCTTTAAACGAAAAAGACCTTAACCCAAAAAGAAGAGTAGTTGTTGTATCTCGCGATATCAATATGCGTGTCAAATGTGATGCATTAGGTTTGCTGACTGAAGATTATATTTTAAATCAAGTTGTTAAAGACACTGCTAGAATGTATACTGGCTTTAGAACTCATCTGGTCGATGAAGAAACAATTGATCAATTTTACGGAGGAGAACAGATATATTTAGACAAAGAGGATATTTCTCCGCGTCCAAATGAGTTTTTAATGCTTGTCTCAAGTGCAAATGAAAAAAAGACAGCATTAGCCAGGTTTTATAATCATTCAACGCCCCTAAAAAGAATTAATGGTGAACACAAAGGGGGAGTATGGGGAGTTCGCCCCCGTAACAAAGAACAGAATTTTGCTTTAAATTTATTATTGGATCCAAGCGTACCAATTGTTACATTGGTTGGCAAAGCAGGAAGTGGTAAAACCTTGCTAGCATTAGCAGCCGGCTTATCTCAAGTAGTTGAAGGTGGTGAAGAAACTAGATATAAACATTTAGTTGTTTCAAGGCCAATCCAACCAATGGGGAAGGATATCGGCTTTCTACCCGGAACAATGGAAGAAAAAATGGCTCCCTGGTTGGCGCCAATACAAGATAATTTAAAATATTTGATGGGGAACGATAAAGAAACTTTACAAATGTATACCATGCAAGGCACAATAGAAGTTGAAGCCTTAACATACATAAGAGGGCGATCCATCGCAAATGCATTTATAATTATTGATGAAGCACAAAATTTAACAGCTCACGAACTTAAGACAATCATTACGAGAGTTGGAGAAAATACAAAAATTGTTTTAACTGGTGATGTTGAGCAAATTGATAATGTATATGTTGATGAAACATCTAACGGTTTAACACACGCAATAGAAAAATTTAAAAACTATGATCTAACTGGCCACATGACATTATTGAAAGGCGAACGAAGTAGCGTTGCCACCCTCGCAGCAAAAATTCTTTAAATTTTAACTACATATCTTATATAATTATACAAAACGAAGGAGTAACTAATGGAATTAGAAAACCCAGAATTATTACAACCAGTAGAGAAAACAAATGAACTAAAAGAGTGGCTTGTCGACTATGTTGGTCAAAAGCATAGTCCGGAAAATGGAGAAGTGAATGTTGAGATGATTATAAAAACATTAGCAGATGAATTTCCGGAATTTCTATTACCACTCGCAGAGGAAAATTTTATTCGTGGATATCAACAAGCAATATTGGACGTAGAAGAAAGTGACAAGAATATTAGCGCAGTACTGTCAAAAGAAGTAAATGAATAAATATATTGAACATTCAGCAAAAAAAGCAATTAAGGAAAGCCGAGAAAAGTTGCTTTTTAACACAATAGTTGTCTATGTTCAAAACGCTCTTCCGCCCGGCTTTGATTTAAATTATGTTTTGGAATATATTGAGAGTAATATACCAGCACGTTTAACTCACTTAATAGATGCCATATATGTTGGAGAGTTTTCTTTTTTAAAAGAAAGGGACTTAAACGCCATGTATGAAAATGGTGCGATTTATACTACGAATGAGCAATCTAATGAAGAAGACATGATCGACGATATCGTTCATGAAATAGCACACTCAGTCGAGCAACTGCTAGGAAGCGAAATATATGCCGATGGGGACATTGAAGGAGAGTTCATAGGGAAAAGAAAAAGATTATATCACATTCTTAGGGCCGAAGGGCACAATGTTCCAGAGTCGATGACGTTTGAAACTGACTATAATAAAGAGTTTGATGAAATATTGTATAAAACTATAGGCTATGATAAGCTGGTCTTTTTAACAATGGGTTTGTTTGCTTCTCCGTATGGCGCCACTTCTTTGAGAGAATATTTTGCAAATGGATTTGAAAATTATTTTATTGGAGACAGAGATCACTTAAAAAAAACAAGCCCAAAGCTATATAATAAGTTAGAATTTTTAACTAATTATGAATTATAACAAAGGAGATCGTTGACATGGATCTAAAAATAAAGTATAATAAAGATAAATCTCGTATGCAAGTTACATTAAAAGTGGATCCAGCGAGGTACACATGGGAGCAGAGAGTGTTCAATACTTCTTACATAATAGATGAATTGCGCAAAAGAGATATACATGTTTTAAAAAAACAATGCATCGAGCCGACAAAAGTCTTTAATTACACCAAACCAAAAGCACTTACTGGAACTTGGGTATTTTCATTGCTACAATCTCAACCTGAAAAACCAGCCGCGGCAGTAAAAGAGAAAGTGGCTGAACCCAAACAAGCGCCCAAACAAGCGCCCAAACAAGCGCCCAAAAAATCAACTAAGAGGGTTTAATGTCCCACGTATCATATTCAGAATTAAAAATATGGAATGAATGCCCTTTCAAGCATAAACTAGTTTATTTAGACAAACTAAAAGGCTTTGAAGGGAACATACACACCGCCTTTGGCACAGCTGTGCACTCTGCAATAGAGAAGAATTTGCTTGATAAGGACTTTGATGACACTGAATATTTTGAAAAACAATTTTTAGAAGAATTAAAAAACCTCCCAGAAGAGATAAGAAAAGATTTGGATAAAAGCTTTGTAGGTAATTTAAGAAAACAGGGAAGATTTTTAATTCCACTTGTGGTACCCGCGCTTGAGGAATATTTTGGGGATTTCGAAATTATATCAACAGAAGAACGCTTATATGAACCAATTAAAGATTTTGTTGAGAACGAATATGATTTTAAAGGCTATATCGATTTAGTTGTGAAAACAAAAGATGGCAAATACCACGTTATTGATTGGAAAACGTGTTCTTGGGGTTGGGACTCTCGAAGAAAAACGGATAAAATGACAACATATCAGCTTACATTTTATAAAAATTACTTTGCCTTAAAACACAATATCGATCCTGAAAATATTGAAACCCATTTTGGATTAGTCAAAAGAACGGCCAAGCACAATCACATTGAATTATTCAAGGCAACGAGTGGAGTTAAAAAAACTAAAAATGCTATTAAATTTTTAACAAAAGCACTTTATAATATGGATAAAGAAATATATTTAAAAAATAGATTATCTTGTCACGGCCGCTTTGGCCCGTGCGAATTCTATAAAACTGAACATTGTAAATAAGAGGTGCCCGTGAGTAAAAAAATTAAAATATTAACATTAAGTGATCACCCGCTTTCTCCCTCCGGAGTCGGCATACAGACAAAATATATGATCGAAGGAATGCTTAAAACAGGTAAATATCAATTTGTCTGCGTCGCCGGCGCAATGAAGCATCATGATTATTCAGTACAAAAAGTTAAAACTCCATGGTCAGAAGGGGACGATTGGGTTATACATCCAGTAGATGGATACGGAACACAAGAGTTTGTGAGGTCTCTAATTAGAGTTGAGAAACCAGATATTGTGTGGATAATGACAGATCCAAGATTTTGGACTTGGCTATGGCACATTGATCAAGAAATACGCTCATTGGTGCCTTTAGTTTATTATCACGTATGGGATAATACACCCTACCCTGAGTTTAATACAAAGTTTTATCAATCAAATGATTTGATTGTTGCGATATCGAAGGTTACAGATGATATTGTAAAAACATTAGTTCCGGAAGTACAATCAGCATATTTACCACACGCAGTTGATACGAATATTTTTAAGAAACTTTCAGAAGGGGATTCTAAAGAGTTTCGAAGTAATTATTTTCCCGGGAGCGAAGAACAAGTTTTGTTTTTCTGGAACAATAGAAATGCACGTCGCAAGCAAAGTGGCAGTTTGATTTTTTGGTTTAAGGAATTTTTAGATATTGTTGGAAAAGACAAGGCAAAATTGATAATGCACACTGAAGTTAAAGATAATCATGGCCAAGATTTAGAAGCAATAATTAATCATTTAGGAATTAATAACGGAGAAGTGATGTTTTCTGAAAAGAAGATTTCTCCAGAGATTCTAGCCAGTATTTATAATGCTGTAGATTGTACAATAAACATTTCTGATGCGGAAGGATTTGGCTTAGCAACATTAGAGTCCTTGGCTTGTGGTACCCCTATTATAGTCAATATGACGGGAGGGCTTCAAGAGCAAGTTACAGATGGGGAAAATTGGTTTGGAATTGGAATGGAGCCGACATCTAAAGCCGTTATCGGCTCTCAAGATATTCCATGGATTTATGAAGATAGGCTTTCGAAAGAAGTTGTAGTTGACGCATTATTAAAAATATATAATATGTCAAAAGAAGAGCGAAGTAAATTAGGAGATCTCGGTATCGAGCACATAGCAAAAAATTATAATTTTGAAAACTATGTTAATGGGTGGGACAAAATATTTACAGACGCACATAATAAATTTGGATCGTGGGATAGTCGAAAAAATTACAAAGCATGGTCCTTTAAAGAGGTCGCATGAAAAAGAAAATAATAGTTAGAGCACCAGTTTTAAGCAGAAGTGGGTACGGAGAACATGCACGTTTTGTTTTAAGAGCCCTGAGAAGTAAAGAAGATTTATATGATATTTACATATTAAATACAACTTGGGGACAAACCGGTTGGATATATGAAGACGACGAAGAAAGAAGATGGTTTGACCAGATGATTTTTAAAACTTCTGAATATATGCAACGCCAACAAAATAATCATTTTGATGCTTCCATACAAGTTACAATTCCAAATGAATGGCACAAATTAGCACCCATAAACGTGGGCGTCACTGCCGGTATTGAAACATCAAAGGTCTCACCGCAGTGGATTGAAAAATCATTTGAAGTGGACAAGATTGTTACTATCTCTGAGCATTCTAAAAATATTTATTTAGAAACATCCTACGAAGCAAAAAACGAAGAGACCGGAGAAACAATTAAAAATTTTAGATGCAAAACGCCGATTGAAATAGTGCATTATCCAGTGCGCAATTTTGAGAAAGCAGACCTTGATTTAGATTTTGAAACGGACTTTAATTTTTTGACAGTTGCTCAGTGGGGCCCAAGAAAAAATTTAGAAAACACTATTCAATGGTTTATCGAAGAGTTTATTGATATTCCTGTTGGTTTGGTTGTTAAGACTTTTATAGTAAACAATTCAATAATTGATCGTCATGAGACAGAAAAAAGAATCAAAAGCATGTTAAATAAGTACCCACAACGTAAATGTAAAATTTATTTATTACACGGCGACATGTCAGATTCAGAGATGATGGCAATATATAATAATTCAAAAATTAAAGCTTTAGTATCGGTAGCTCATGGCGAAGGGTTTGGGCTACCTCTTTTTGAGGCCGCCTATAATGGCTTACCTGTCGTTGCACCAGATTGGAGTGGTCATTTAGATTTTCTTTATAAACCAACAAAGGACAAAAAAGGAAAAATCAAAAAGAAAGCTCATTTTGCGAAAGTGGATTATGATATTGGCCCAATCCCAAAAGAAGTTATTTGGGATGGTGTTTTAATTAAGGATTCGCTATGGTGCTACCCCAAACAAGGCTCTTATAAAATGAAATTGCGCGAAGTTTACAAAGAGCACGGAAGATTTAAAAAACAAGCAAAAGATCTTAAAAATTGGGTCTTAAAAAATTTCGAAGAAAAAGAGCAATATAACAAATTTACAGACATAATCGATTCAGTGGTGCGCGCCCCAGACGAGGAAGTTGATTTTCTTTTCAATCAATTACTAGAACAGGCGAGCGGATGATATTTTTTGTTTCTGACATGTTTGCTGACCAATATAAAGGCGGCGCAGAATTAACCACGGAGGCAATAATTGATGGCGGCTTATTCCCCTGTAATAAAATATTATCACAACAGTTAACGGTGTCTATAATGGAAGAATATAAAGATTCTTTTTGGATATTTGGAAACTTTGCTTCAACATCAGAGCAGTGCTTGCTTTACGCAGCTAAAAATTTAAACTATAGTGTGTTGGAATATGATTATAAATATTGCCATTTTAGATCCCCCGGGAAACACATTTTAGCATCTGGAGATTGTGATTGTCACGAATCAAGAAAGGGCAAGATCGTTTCATTATTTTTGCACAATGCAAAAAAAACTTGGTGGATGTCTCAAAACCAAATGAAAAGATATCAAGAAATATTTCCATTTTTATCAAATAATAATAATGAAGTTTTAAGCTCTGTGTTCTCTGAGGAGACATTAAATTTTATTGAATCATTGGATACAACAACAAAAGAAGATAAATGGTTAATATTAAAATCTCCTTCATGGATAAAGGGTGTCGAAGAAGCAGTAGGATATGCAGAAAAGAATAATTTAAATTATGAATTAATTTGGGGCATAGAACATAAAGATCTTTTGCGAAAACTAGCAAAATCAAAGGGAATAATTTTCTTTCCACGAGCCGGAGACACCTGCCCCAGAATGACTATTGAAGCAAAATTGCTTGATTGCGAATTAATTTTGAATGACAATGTGCAGCACAAAGATGAAGAGTGGTTTTCCGATAAAGATTCAACGTTAAAATACCTCAAACAAAGGACTGATAAATTCTGGAGAGAAATAGAGTACGTTGCTTCAAAGTGTTTAAATATTCCGCAAACAGTTGATTCAAATAGTAATCTTAAATTTAAGATTGTGGTGCCATTTTTTAATTGTGAAAGGTGGGTTAAAAAGTGTATTGATAGCATTCAAAGCCAAAAGCATAAAAATTTTGAATGTATATTAATAGATGACATGTCAACTGACAATTCTACAAGTATTGTAAAAAAAGAGATTGCAAACGATCCTAGATTCAAGTTGATAGAAAACAAAGAGAAGAAATATGCTCTCGCAAATATTGTTGGTGCAATAAAAGAATTTAATTGCAATGATGATGATGTGATTATTTTGCTCGATGGGGATGACTGGTTCGCCTCTTCATTGACTTTGAATAGACTTTGTGAAAGCCATAATGATAAACTGGTGACTTATGGAAGCTATGTTTTTAATCCCGGTGGCGTAAGAGGCCCTGAACCATCAGAATATTCAAATGAAGTAATTGAAACAAATTCCTTTAGAAAGGACCAGTGGAGAGCTTCTCATTTAAGAACTTTTAAATATGGACTATGGAAGCATATCGATCACAATGACTTGAAAGATGAGAGTGGCGATTACTATAAAATGACGTACGATCAAGCCATAATGCTCCCTTTGTTGGAGATGGCTGGCAATCGCTCCGCATACATTCCAGAAACCTTACATGTATACAATAAAGATAATCCTTTAAATATCGATAAAAACAAAGCACAAGAACAATACGCTTTAGCTCAAAAAATTCGCTCTAAAAGGCCCTATAGCAAATTAACATGAACATACATTTAGAAAATGTTAACCTGCAAAGCACGTCCGGTCCAAATCATTTCGCTTCAAAGTTAATTAAATATCTGGACGCCACTTTTGATTATAGTGAAAAGCCAGATGCAAGATTGTGCTTTATAGAATCACATAGAAATGCTTTTGATGACATACCGCTGTTTCAAAGGTTGGATGGCATATATTTCAATACAGCGCAAAATTACAAACTACAAAATACAAATATAAAAAGAACTTATGATAATGCAGATGGCGTTATTTTTCAATCAAACTTCAACAAGCAGCTTATAACAAAATATTTCGGAGAACACAAAAATCACACTGTCATACATAATGGTGCTGATATTGAATATGTCGATAAAGCCCCGTTATTAGAAAATGCAAAATTAGATAAATATGAAAGCGTTTGGTGTTGTGCCTCTTCATGGCGACCCCACAAGAGATTATCAGAGAATATAAAATATTTTTTAGAACACTCTTCTGAGAAGGACTGTCTGGTAATTGCGGGAGCCAATGGTCAAGACATAATTAAAAATAATAGAATTTTTTATGTTGGAGATATAAGTATACTTCCACTTATTTCTTTATATAAAAGATCTAAATATTTCATTCACTTAGCGTGGCTTGATCATTGTCCAAATGTTGTTGTTGATGCCCGGGCCAGCGGATGTCAAATTATATGTTCTTCTGCAGGCGGCACAAAAGAAATAGCAGGGCCAGACGCAGTTGTTATTGGAGAGGAAAAATGGGATTTTGAGCCGGTTGAGCTATATAACCCTCCTCCATTAGATTTTAGTAAAAAGATTAAAAATGATTGGAATATAGATTATAATATGAATGAAGTATCTAAAAAATACTATGATTTTATCCGCGGCGGCAAATGAACTTATTAGATTTTAAATTCGATAAATACTCCAGCACAGGCAACGATGGAATAATAGAGAAAATATTTGAAATTTTAAATATTAAAAATGGCCTATTTGTAGAATTTGGAGCCTGGGACGGCATAAAAGGAAGCAATTGTAGAAAGTTGTGGGAAGAAGGTTGGAGTGGGATATTCATCGAAGCAGATCCAAACAAGTACGGTAGTTTGGTAGAAAATTACAAAAACCAGGAAAAAATAAAATGCATTAAAAGCATAGTCGACTTTAATAATAATTTATTTGACGACATAGTAAGACCGCATGTTGGTGATAAAATCGATTTCTGTTCAATAGATGTCGACGGGCTAGATGTTGAAATATTTGAAAGTTTTAAAGATTTTTTACCGACGGTTGTGTGTATTGAAGGCGGCCAGATGTTAGATGTCACTCACGAAAGGTTGCCGGTTGAAATATGCAAGCACAACATACAACAAAGCTTAAATGTAATGGTAGATGTTTTTACAAAAAAAGGCTACAAGCTTTTGTGTACATATCAAGATTCCTTTTTTATAAAGGAAGAATATTTTCACTTATTCGGGGCCCAGCAAAAGGATTTAATAGAGTATTATTTAGAGGGCCTAGAGGCGCACCATAGAAGAATGCCATGGATTCAATTTATTTTATCACAAGTTGGATTAAAAAACAGAGTCATAGATTTAATTTTGGCCGAATCAAATTATTATAATTATGGATATGATAAAAGAAAAATCTGGGCCACCGAGCAAAAATCTCTGACGCTAAATAACATACACGAACTTAAAGAAAGATACAACAGGAAAAAGGAACAAAAATGAACATTCTATATATCGAGCCAAATTACGCACCAGACGCATCGTATGCATATTATTCAAATATATTAAATGCAATTGCAAGAAAAGCAAATGTAAAAGTATTACCTGGCCGCGGCTATAAAACAAACATTGGCACAATAAAGAATACATTTCCAGAGATTGATTTAATTTGTTTTGGATTTGGCTGGATGAATATATGGAAAAATGGCGTACATTATGTTGATACAACAATTGAAGGGATTGAGGACACTGACATTCCAAAGGTTGTTCTTTTAAATAAAGAATATGGCGGTAGTTTAGGGTCTAAATTGGGGTGGGTTAAGGACGTAAAAGCAGATTTGGCCTTTACATATCATCACGATCATGATGTTTTTGAAAAAGCAACTGGCGTTCCATTTCACTTTTTGCCATTTGCCGCAGATCCAGATTTATTTAAAGACTATGGCACAAAGCCAGAATATGATATAGGCTTTACAGGGGGACTGGGACACACCAGTACCAATGGGTGGGAAACTAAATCTAAATTTGGTGAATTTCCTCCTGGCCCGATAGAAGGGCAGGGGTGGTCCCATGATTTAAGAAAACAAATAAAAGATATGCACGTAGAGTGGCCTGATATCAACTTTTATTTTGCCAACCATCTACACGACAGTGCGACCGATTATGCGAAGCGATTGAACACTGCTAAAATGTGGCTAAGCACAACGGGTCCGGTTGATATTGTTGGAACTCGCTATTATGAAGTTATGTTAACGAACACTACACTTTTAATGTGCAACAGGTCAAATAAAATGTGGTGTTTCGATGAAGACTGCAACAGGAAAGATAGAGATGTAGATGTTTATGGCGAGCTGTTTGAGGAAGACAAGCATTATGTAGCGTTCGATTCACCAGAAGAATTAAGAGAAAAAGTTCTTTATTATAAAGAAAACGAAGATGAGCGTAAAAAAATTGTTAATAATGCCTATAAGCACGCTTTAGAAAATCACACATGGGATAATCGCGCTGACCACTTTTTAAAGACTGTGAAGGCCCATCTAGGAGATAAAGTATCATGAAAAATTATGCATATGTAACGATGTCAACGAACGATCTGTTTATTCCAGGCACAGTTACGGTGGTTAAATCTTTAAAATTATCAGGCACTTCATATCCAATATGTTGTATGGTTTCTGACGAGGTGTCAGAAGAAAACAAACAAACGCTTGAGTCACTTGGTTGCGAAGTTTTGGTTGTGCCAAAGATACACAGTACTAGCTCCGGAGAAGAGGGCGATAGATTTGAAATTGGAAAAAACTGGCTAACGTTTACTAAGTTGAATGTTTTTAATTTATTGCAATTTGATAAGGTCGTCTATGTTGATGCAGACTGTATTGTCCTGCAGAATATTGATGAAATGTTTGAATTTGAGCCACTATCTGGTTATCTGTTGGCACATACGGGAGAATTAGAAGCTGGAATTTTAGTTCTAAAACCAGATAAAAAAGTGTTCGAAGACCTACTGGCCCATAAAGATGAGCAGAATTGGAAAACACATGACCAGACCTTGATTGATTGGTATTTTAGAGAAAAAATTGACAAATTTCACCCTATGCCAAACAAATATCATTTTTGCCACAAACTATATCACAATGAAGATCCTAGACTATTCTTTGAAGGCAAGGCAAAGATTATTGAATTTAATGGATATAAACCTTGGATACCTGATCGATGGAAGGCTGGCGAAGATATTTTTTATAAACTTTGGACGAAAGTATATAACTATGAATTTGAATGAGTTAATAGTGTTTGTTGCCCACATGGACGATTTGGAATTTTCCTGTCTGGGCTTTTTGTTAAAAAATGAAAAAAAGTATAATCTCATAAAAATAGTTACAGCTTCCACGTGGCAAGAAAAGGAGAAGACATTCAAAAGAAACTTAGAAGATATAGGCTGTGCTCTTGGAACAAAGTTGGAATTTATCAATTTAGATTTTCACCAGAGAAATTTACAGAGCAACTTTGATGATTTAAAAAATAAATTTTATGAACAAATAGATTTTGATAAAAATTTTGATATTTTAACGCATGATAAAAACGATGCACACTCTGATCACACCGCAGTGCACAATATTTCATATGGGCTGTTTAAATATACAAAAAGATTTGTAACCTTTTATAGCCCAAGCAGTGTTAATTTCGTTCCAAATTATTATATTGAATTATCTAAAAAGAATTATGATTGGAAACACAAACTGCTAACAAATTATGATTTCACAAAAGAACAGTCGTATTCTAAGAAAGGCACGTATTTCAGAAAAGATTATACTAATGTTGCCTCCATTTATTCTATGGAAAATTTTGTCGGCAACGAAATGAAATATTGTGAGATTTACAAAATTTATAAATGGATTGATTAAATGAAAAATATATCAGTAATTGGAATTGGGCGCTTAGGCCTATGTTTAAGTTTGGTGCTAGAGAAAGCCGGCTATAGTATTGTTGGCTGTGATATTGATAAGGCCTACGTAGAGAAAATTAATAATAAATCATTCAATTCTCATGAGGCAAATGTTAACACATTTTTAAAAGAAAGCCAAAATTTTCACACAACCACCAACTTGGCGAATACGATCAAACACGGAGATCTGATCTTTGTCACAGTAAGAACAGATTCTGAACCAGATGGAAAATACGACCATTCTCAAGTTGAGAGTGTGGTCAATAGTATTATAGATCTAGGAGAACAAAAAGAAAGAAAGCATTTAGTTTTGAATTGTAATGTAAACCCGGGCTATTCTGACATTGTAGGGAATAAACTTAAAGAATTCAATTGGGATGTCAGCTACAATCCTGAGACAATCGCACAGGGAACAATTATAAATGATTATTTAAGTCCGGATTGTGTTTATATTGGCACCAGAACAGATGAATTAGCAGACCAAATTGAATCAGTATATAAGACAATGTGCAATAATGATCCAAAGGTGCATAAAATGGATCGTCTAAGCGCGGAACTTACCAAAGTGTCTTTGAATTGTTTTTTAACAACAAAAATTTCTTTTGCTAACATGGTTGGCGATCTTGCCACGCAAATGGGAGCAGATCCAGAGAAAATTTTATCTGCTGTTGGCTCTGATTCTAGAATTGGTACCAAGTATTTTAAATATGGATTTGGATATGGAGGTCCCTGCTTCCCAAGAGATAATAGAGCTTTTATAAAATGCGCGACAGATAACAAGATGCCGGCAGATCTTTGTAAGTCCTCAGATAATATTAATAGAAAACACTTGGACTTTCAAGTCAAACAATTTATGAAAAATTGGGATATTCGCAAGCCTGTGCGTATCAAGAGTGTAACCTACAAAGAAGGAACCACCATTTTGGAAGAATCTCAGCAACTGGCATATGCACTTCGCTTGGCTGAATCCGGATATAAAGTTATAATAAAAGAATCTGAAGAAGTAACGCGACAACTAAAAGAAAATTTTGGAGATTTATTTGAATATGAGTAAAGGTAGTGTAATAATTAATTTTACTATTGGGTTTGGAAATAATTTATTTCAATATGTGTATGGTCGATTATTGGCGGAGAAATATGATTTGTTACTAAATCATCCGCCAATTGAGCCATTTAATATTACTGAGAAAGAAAGTTCTATTGATAAAAATATACCCTTTATTTTAATTGACGACAATAATTGTAAGGAAGCATTAGAAAATTTCAAAGGACCAGCCAATTATTACATTAATGGCTATTTTGAAGATTTTACCCTATACAAGCCATATGTAGAAAAAATTAGAAGTTGGTTTCCCAAAGCTGAGATCACAAACAAAAACGATTTAATACTTCATTTTAGATTGCAAAATCGATTAATACAGACCAC
>Ga0080013_1001612_pt1 | contig 29220 bp, 31 predicted proteins | sample ETNvirenome_6_85_FD_69236 | JGI IMG/M metagenome (GOLD analysis project Ga0080013, IMG submission 69236) | Marine viral communities from the Pacific Ocean - ETNP_6_85 (SPADES assembly) (version 2) | ecosystem: Environmental > Aquatic > Marine > Oceanic | place: Pacific Ocean | collected 2013-06-19 | reverse complement strand
CCGTCATAACATGCACCGTTTGGATTAGCTTTATGTTCGAATAGTAATTCACACATTTCTTTGTTGTTTAGGGCAACGGCATAATGAAGAGCCATCCAACCCTTTTCATCTCTTCCATTAATTTTTACAGAGCCATCTGCTAGTATGGCTTTTACTCCATAAATATCCTCCATTTGTACAGCCTGTTGAAGAGTTCTATTCATTTTTTTAATTATTTATACCTTTAATATTGCCGTTTTGTGCAAATGTATGAAGTTCGGACATATATAGCAATTACACAAAATATCAAAGTTCAATGTTTGAGGTTTTATAATAAATATTATCTTTTTCAGAAGTCCCTTGAACAAAAACAGGTTTTCTCAAAGCGTAAGTGTTAAAACGAGACATTAATTCATAAGCCCAAACTAAATCCAAAACTACGTTATTACATAAACCCGCCGATACGTATTCGAGAGCGGACTGAAGTGCTTTGATATTATGAAAAGAAACAGCATGGGTTGAGCCCATTCTTCCCAAGCGTACTAAATGGGGATATCCTTTTACTTCATGATAGACCTCTTCCCATATTCCTTCTGGATCTTTGCTTCCAAAAGATAATCCATAATAAAGAATATCACAATCTTTTGGAATAGGAAAGTCTTCCAGAGGTCTTATTTTATTAGCATCGCCCTCTAATACAAGGACAGGAAAAAGGTTACTGTTTTGACTATAGTCTTCTTTTATTTTAATTAAAGCCTTAAGCCAAGCTAAATTAGTCCCAGAGCCTTTAGAAACGCCGTATACTGGCGTTATGGTCTCGTGTTCAAGGGATAGCTCTTCTGTTATCTTATAAATTTTCATAAGATAAACTTACCTGTCGAAATATATCAACAGATACTAAAATCCAGATCCTGACGATCCGTCAGAACCATCCGAACCTCCTGAAGGAGCAGGGGTTGGAGTTGGCGTTGGTGCCGGAGTACCAGAAGAGCCATCACTACCATCTGAACCATCTGAAGGAGCAGGAGTCGGAGCCGGTGCTGGGGTTGGTGTCGGAGCACCAGAAGAACCGTTACTACCAGCTGATCCGTCAGAACCATCTGATCCGTCAGAACCATCTGAACCGTCTGAAGGAGCAGGAGTTCGTGTTGGGGTTGGTGCCGGAGCACCAGAGGAACCATTGCTACCAGCTGAACCGTTACTACCATCTGAACCGTACATGTAATTAGTTGTCATCGTTATTCTCTTGAATTGCCTAGAGTTTCCAACAAAACCGCACTTTGGGCATTGCCTTTCTCTGCTAAATAGTCTTTTAAACATATTAAACATAGCTTTTGTTTTTTATACAATTTTTTTTTATAAAAGACAAAATAAATTGATATAACTTTTTAGATGGCAAAAAAAATAATTGTTACGTGGCAGGCTTCTCACGAGGCAGTAGTTGGTTTGACTCTTGAGGAAGAGCTTGATATTGAACAGTTTGAAAAAGACTTAAATGAGAACTCTGACCCTTCTGAACCTAATGGGGCCTTGATTAAAATAGAGCAGATGACCAGAGAAGGAAAAGTTGATTTCCAAAACATGGCCAACGTTCTACTTAAAGATTTTAAAGTCAGAGAGCTCTAATTATTCTTATTGAGTATCTTCTAGCTTTCTAGGTGCTCTTCTGGGTACTTGAAGATTGTGAATCTTTTCTAACTTGAGTTCTATCTTGTCAAATCTGTCATGTATAACATCTATGGCGTGAGTTAAATCAGTTTTTGTAACATAGTTCTTAGGTAAATCAATTGCCAATTCAGTCATTCTTTTGGTCATATCATCATGCTTCTCCCATAAATCGTCTATACTATGATAGGCTCTCTTTACTATAAGTCCAACGAGGAAACCCCCGATAGCTAATATCGCTTCTATAACGTAGTGAATACTTTCCATACTTCTTGATCTTTCTTAATACACAAATTTATAAAGTGTGGTAACTTTTTCCTACTTCTCTTCTGGCAGTTTTGGGAGCTCTTTCATCTTCTCTCTTACTGCTCTTTGCCCCTCATATCCCGGCTCTCCGCCTTTATGCAGATAATGAAAACCTCCATTGAGAGGAAGCTTCTTTTCTATGACAAGTAATTTTAACCTGTCATTCGGAACTATCATTTTGGTCCCGCGATCTGTCATGTAGAAAATTGTCTTTAAAAATCCTACACGAACAATTCGAGCTTGCCTACCCGAAATATACAATACGTCATCGTTACAAAAATCTTTGCCAACACATATTAAAAGCCCTTCTGCAGCTTTATGTATCGCGTCTTTGAAAAGTATACCAAGGAAAGCTATAATTAGCAACCAACCATATGTACCTATTAATTGTTCTGCGGCCTTTTGTATTTCGGGATCTGCTAGTGAGTCGTTCATTCAGTATAGTTTATTACACATCTATTTCCCTAAAACCTGTGTAATATATTTTGTATGGAAGATCAAATCGCAAATGCCGGTCAAAACTTTATCGGCGAACACGGTTGGTTACTCGTTGCGGGAGCAGCGGGTTTAATTTTCAAAGAGACTATAACTAGCTTCGCAGCTGCCGTATCCATGTCTCTTTTCGGAGGAATAAAAACTGATGATGTCTATAGTATGGGTGGTAGAGCCTGCAGAGTAGTAAGAGTTGGAATAAGATCCACAACTTTCTACTTTGCAGATTCTAAAACTCGAGTAGATATACCAAACGAAGACATCAAGAGTTTAAGGCTCGAGAAGAAGATAGCACCAATGGAAGACGAGAAAGCGTAAGCTAGTTATAGATCATGCCTAAAGTTAAATTTGACCAATTGGCTGAATCCCTAGAAGATTTGGATAACCCAAAGGGCAGAGCTCTACAAAGAGAGCCCTTGAGACATAGAGAAAAGTTTCATATAGAGAACTTTGATTGGACTAACAAACAAAAAGAGTTTATTAAAATTGCTCTGAGTAAAGAGTCTAAAATACTTTTCGCCAAAGGCCCAGCAGGGTGCTCTAAAACCTTGCTAAGCGTGTATTGCGCTCTTCATTTACTTAGCGAAGGAAAGGTTTCCGAGATAGTATATATAAGATCTGCTGTAGAAAGTTCTGACTCCAGAATGGGGTTCCTTCCGGGAGATGCAGATCAGAAGCTTCATTTCTACAATTTGCCCTTCCTGCATAAGATGGAGGAGCTAATATGCCCTAACGTAATAAAGAAATTACAGAAAGATGAAAGAGTATCTACTTATCCTGTTAATTTTTGTAGAGGTATGAGTTGGAATTCTAAATGCCTAATATTTGATGAATGTCAGAATAGCTCTCTCAAGGAAATCGTAACAGTATTAACTAGATTAGGTATGGGTTCCAAATGCTTTGTTTTAGCTGACCCAACTCAGACAGATTTGAAAAATGGAGCTAGAGGGGGGTTTGAAAGAGTAGAAAGCTTATTCTTAGACAAAGAAAGCTCAGACTTCGGAATAAACACCTTTCGGTTCGACGAGAGTGATGTGGTTAGATCGGAGCTTGTAAGATTTTTAGTGACTAAGTTTAAAGACCTAACTACTATTTCTCTTTAATATGACCAACGAATTCTTTCGAGGGCTCTGTCGTTACTGTTTGCCTCCAGCCGTCTTTGTGTAGAATATTAGTTACACACCCGCAGAACCTTCTGACTTCTTTTTCGGGTATGTCCCAGAAAAACGCATGCATTATCTCTTCTACCATTACTGCCATCTCTCTCTTGGGTGTTAAATCTGGTGAAATATGTATTTTAGGACCTCTGTAGTCTGGTGGGTCACATAGTCCGTCAGCGTTATAACTGTAGTGGGGTTTCTTTTTTAAGATCTTGTATCTTACCCCGTTATTGTTTGTAAAAGTATAGTCAGCCATAATATTTATTATCTAAACTCGTTGATTAGTTGTAATAACTATTTACTTAGTTTTAAAAAGTTATGTCGAAATACAACAAAGTCACTTATTGTAAGAGTTGCGGCGCTTCAAATAGTTGGAGCCTTAGCAAGAAAGCGTCGCTTCTTGAAAAACCAAAATTCTGCAATTCTTGCGGTTGTAATCTAATTACAGGTAAAATAGCCGAGAAGAGAACAAAGGAGACTAAAAATACTGCGGAAGAGGACGAAGACGTCGCAATTCCTGATAATGTTCCTCCATTGGAGTTAGATATGGATGCTTCGTATTTTCCAAAAATGGATTCTCAATCTTTAGGAAACTTAGTTTCGCCAGCTTTTAAGGAAAACGAAGAAGAATTAACAGATGGCAGCTAAAAAGAAACCCAACGAAAAAGTTAAATTAAAATTTGAAGACTTTATCGACACTATAGACGAAGAGATATCCAAAAGGAAAAATAAGTGGACTCTCACCTCTATTGCTTGGATGGATTTCGAAGATATTTCTCAGATTCTTAAAATACATATATTCAAAAAATGGCATCTCTATGACCAAGATAAGCCTTTGTTGCCTTGGCTGAATAGAATCATATCCAATCAGCTTAAAAATTTAATAAGGAACAATTATAGTAATTACTGCAAGCCTTGTCTTAGGTGTGCTGCCGCAGAGCCAGATTCAAGCTGTTCGATATATGGATCTCAGGACGGGAGGTGCCCTCTGTATAAAAGATGGCTAACTAAGAAAAAGTCTGCTTATGATGTAAAGATGGCCTTACCTTTGGAAAATCATAGAAGCGAGATACAAGAAAGCTTAACTCACGCTTCTAGCATAGAAACTGGGATAGCTAAACTTCACCAAAAACTTAAAGAGACCCTCAAACCAAACGAATGGATAGTATATGAAAGTTTTTACATACAAAATAAAAGCGAGGTGGAAATAGCTAAACAGCTAAACTTCAAAACTACCGAGAAGAACAGAACTCCCGGATATAAACAGATAAAAAATATACAAAAATCTATCCTGAATAAAGCTAAGAGAATATTAGAAAGGAATGAGTTAGATTGGTTATGAACGAAGATAATTTAGTTTTAAGCCCAGAGCAGAAATTTGCTTTAGTTTCGATTAAAGACAGATTTCTCGCTGGAGATAAAGTAGACATATCCTTAATGCATTTAATACAAGATGTAGCAGGTTTTAAGGGCAGGGACGGCAGGAGTAAAGAGGGCAGGGCTGTCAAAGCTTTCTTAAGCGAGATAGATCTGAACGCTGTTCCTGCTAGCGAGTATCAGAAAGTCGACAAACCAGAACTCCTAGAAGAACATAAAGAGTTTATTCGTAACAACAAAGGGACAATGAAGTACGTGGAGATGTCCCGTATATTATTTGGTAACGAAAAGCTAACTAGCTTAAGTGCTGAGACTAGAATGGTCACAGAATACTGCAAGAGTTTGGACGGAGAAAGCTTTGAGGCCCCCGAAGCGGAGCAGGGAAGATACGAGTATAAAGCCCCCAAACACCCAGATAGAGTTCTGAGTAGGGTCAATAGATTCATTCTCGATAGCGGAATAGACAAGGACAAAGTCACCCCTAGACAAAAAAAAGACATAGAAAAACTAATGGGCTATTTACATACCTTTAGATTTGTCCATCAAATGAGTAATTATAATAACGAAACAGAAAGAGAGCTTTTTGAGTCTTCGTTTGTTAGGTACACCTACAATAAACCCGACTTAACCCAAGAAGAAGTCGATCAGTACATTGTTCTCTCTGGTGAAGTGGTTATAGCATCTAATATTCAAAGAAGAGTTGGGAGACTTCAAAATCTTTTAGATGAAACCGCTTCAGATAATGAAGGTAGGAGAATTTCTATGAGTTTAGTCGAAGCTATTAGCACCGCTCAGAACGAATATAATTCGTGCGTCAATAGGCAACATAAACTATTAAATGACCTTAAACAAAAGAGGAGTGACAGGCTAAGCAAGCAAGTTCATGACAATGCAAGTATCCTAAACTTAGTTGAGACTTGGAAGGATGATGAGAGTCGAAAAGAGTTAATAAAAATGGCAGAGCTGAGAAAGAAGACAATTAAGGACGAGATAAATAAGTTATCCACTATGGATGAAGTTAAAGCAAGGATATTTGGTATTTCAACAGAGGAGGCTATAAATGGTTAAATGCAAAGTTGACGGAGAGGAGTTTGCGACAGAAAAAGAGCTGCATATGCATCTACGTAAACACAAGCTCAGAATGGCTGAATATTATCAAAAGTATTATCCACGTAGAGACTTACTGACTGAGGACTTGATTAAGTTTAAAAATAAGAGTCATTATTTTTCTAATCATTTCAACTCTAGAGTCAATATGCGTAAGTGGTTAGAGCAAGCTCCCCAAGAGGAGGCAAAAGAATTCTGCATAAAGCTTTTAAAAGAGAGAATAGAGAGAAGGGGAATAAAGTATTGCCCGACTCAGGTCGAAATGAGGACCTCGATGATGCCTCCTATATTTTACTATCAACAGCTTTTTGGTAACTTTTATGACGCTTGCAAAGATGTTGGTCTAACTCCTAGATTTACTAAATTTGCGACTGAATTTATAGAAGAAAATATAGAAGAAGGCTACGAGATAATTGTTGACACTAGAGAACAGAAACCTCTTAACATAAATTACGAGACAAGAAGAGAGGGTTTAAAATTTGCTGACTATTGGCTCGATAAAGAAGACAATAAGTGCTACGTAGAAAGAAAAGAGACTAAAGATTTCATAGGGACTTTTACAGGAGGCTGCGAAAGATTTTCTAGAGAGTTAGAGAGAGCCAAAGAGAAGGACGCATATGTTGTAGTAGTTGTCGAAAACTCTTTAGATAATATGATGAAGTTCAACTACCTAAAGTATGTGACAAAAAAAGTGCAGGTAACGCCTGAATTTGTAATGAGAAACGTTAGAGATATAATTCAGAAGCATGATAACGTCCAGTTCCTTTTCGCCAAAGGCAGGACAGAAGCTACAAGACTAACAAGAAAGCTATTCTTTTGTGGGACAAACTACAAGGACATAGATCTGCAGCTAGCTTATGATTTAAAAATTTTGTGACATGTGGTCAAGTCCGGAGAAATACGAGATAGAAATCGAAGATGTAAACGCTAGATTAGCTAAGCTAGAAGGCTTCCTCGATGATAAAAAAGCAAGAATTACTTTAGCGCAGTTTCTAAGAAGTAACTTGTACTTTACAACATATCTACTGACTGGTATTAAGCTAGCTCCATACCAAGAAATAACGTTAAGAGGGTTGTTTAATAGGAACTTTAGCATGTGCGTGTGGGGTCGTGGTTGCGGTAAGTCTTTCATAGCTTCTATATACTGTTTCCTTCAATGCATTTTTGAACCCAATACAAAAATACTCATAGCTGGCCCGACTTTCCGTACAGCAAGGTTCATTTTCAACAATATAGAAAAGATAGCAGAGACAAAGGAGGCTGCTCTGCTAGCTCAAGCCTTCGGAGCTAAAACAAAAAGAAATGACCAGTACGAATGGAAAATAAATGGCGGTACTATAACGGCCATCCCCTTAAGTGGCGAAAAGATTCGTGGTTTTCGTGCTAACGTACTTGTGCTTGACGAGTTTATGCTTTTGCCAGAGGACATAATTAAAAATGTTTTAATGCCCTTCTTGGTCGCCCCCCAAGACATGACAAGAAGAATGCAGGTCAAGGAAATAGAGGACGAATTAATACAACAAGGAGCAATCGAAGAAAAGGACAGAACTAAGTTTGAGAACACCTCCAAGATGATAGCCCTATCTTCTGCAAGCTACACTTTCGAAAATTTATACAAGACATACCAAGAATGGGTAGGTAAAATAGAAACTAAAGAAGACGAGCAAGAAGCCAAATACTTCGTTTCTCAATTAGGCTACGAGGCCCTGCCTGAGGAAATGATAGACAGGACCATTATTGATGAAGCCTCAGAAGGAGGAGCCTCTCACTACTCTTTTCAACGAGAGTATTGCGCTCAGTTTACAGATGGTAGCGACAGTTACTTTAGCGCTAAGAAGATGGACCTATGCACCTTAACGGGCGATGAAGAGCCTTCTACTTTAATGGTTGGTAGATCTGGCAAGCGTTATGTTCTAGGTGTTGACCCTAATATGAGCGATAGTCCTTCGGCTGACTACTTTGCTATGGCTGTAATGGAAATAGATGACAGTACGGGTCGGGGAATTTTAGTCCATAGTTATGCGGGTTTGGGTAGCTTAAACAATCATGTAAAATATTTAGCTTATATACTTCAAGCTTTTAATATTGTTTTTATATGTCTTGATAATGCTGGCTCTGATACTTTTTTAGATAGCTGCAATGAGTCTCAATTTTTTAAAGACGCTAGAGTAAACTTAAAAACGATTCCTTTAAATTCGGATGCAGAGGGACTAGATTATCAAAAATCCTTAAAGCAAGCAAAGATAAAATATAATTTAGAGAATAATCAAATTTGCTTTAATCAAGTTTTTACAACTACCTTTATTCGTCGGGCTAACGAGCATCTCCAAGCTTGTATAGATTATAAGAAAATTTGGTTTGCCTCGAGAACAGCTTCTAACGAAACCTTTTTTAATAGAACAAGCACTCTTAGGCTTCCTTACCCTAAAAAAATAATTTTTACTGGAGACAGGAAAGATTGGACTATGCTTGATTTTATAGAGCATCAAGACGACATGATTTACCAAACAAAAAAACAATGCAGCTTGGTGGAGCACAAAACAACTTCTAGGGGATCACAGAATTTTGACCTGCCTCAGCACCTTAAGAGGTCAAACTCCCCTAATAAAGCAAGAAAAGATAATTATTCAGCATTAATGTTGGCGAATTGGGGCCTTAAGCTATATAACGATATAACTAGAGCGGAAGTCAATAATAATAAGGAGACTTTCGAGCCTGTTATGCTTTTTTAAGTGTAACTAACATCAAATAAGCTGTTATGCCGTCAAAATTAACAACCGGACAAATAGATTCTGATACTTTTATTCAGTTCATTCATAAAAAGGTTTCAGGATCTGCTACCAACACAAGCGGATTTTACGCTTACAGCAATCCTCTGGGTTTTTTAGAGACAGACAGCTTCACCGGACATAGCGGAGTATTATCTGGGCAGACGACTACTCAAGTGACTGCGGTTAGTGGGGCTTTGGACAATAGTGGGTCATTGCTTTTCAACAAGGCGGAAAGTGTGTCGGGTCATGCCGAGTCCTTCACTTCCGGCGCAAGCGGTGCGCTGCAAAATACTATAGTTGTCTGCTCGGGGCAATTCTCTTCAACTAGTGGAGAGTTCTTGAAGTCTGGTAGTTTTTACCATACAGGTTCGGGAGACTTTTCGGTTTCTGCAGCATCGGGAGCCTTAGCCTTTTCTTCTGGTCATAATGATACGCAGGGGCTTTTTCTTGCGACAGGAAACACAGCAAATAAGGATGGTTGGGTTAAAATAGTAGATAAGCCAGAAATGACAGGTTTCGTTGCTGCTTCTAGCGGAGATTTAAAAACTAGCTTAAATACTACCGGAACAAATCTGAATACGTCTATATCTAACATCTTAACTGATACTTCTACAAATTTCTCAGCAGCTAAAACCTTCAGTGCAGGTATAAAGACTAATAAGATAGAACTAAGTGGAGACGGAGTGACACTTAGGGTTAATGCGAATAACTCTCTTACGTTTGATGACGTAAGTGGTTCGTTACTCACTATGTCTCCGGGATATGGATCAGACTCTCCTGTCTTTTCTGTAACTGATAAAGCCGGTCTGCCTCTTATAGATGTTTACGATGACGATAGGCTGAACTTTGGCCCTTATGGCACGAACCCACTAAATGTTAGTGGGGAGCGTGTATACTTTGGAAATTATAAGTCTTACATAAGCGGAAGCACGATATCTCTTAGTGGTGACCCATTAACGGTAAATGATGTATTTACAGTCAGTGGTCTATCTGGTGGGTACGTATTCTTGAATAATTTACCCGAATGGCCCAATATAGGTGGGCTAAATAGTGGTGCGCTTTTCAGAAGCGGTAACCCGGGAGTAGGTCCCGGAATATTATGCGTTGTTTAAAAAATGACAAAGAAAACAAATAACAAGAAAGAGGAAGTCACACCAATGATGACGAGCTTTGCCGCTTCGCCATATACAACCGTCGATCAGTCAAGTAGGACGCGCAGGAATGTTGGAGGCCAGATAAATAGGACAAATAGGTATGAGAATATCGAGAACGGTTTAGTTCCCTACAAGTTTTCTAAAGGCGTCCAGAATAAAAGTTCTTTGGATGTGAGTGACGTCGTTGTCCTTTGTCAAAAAGCTTATTATAATTTTTCAGTTTTTAGAAATGTCATTGATTTGATGACGGAGTTCTCCGCTACAAAAGTCTATTTCACTGGTGGTAGTAAAAAGTCAAGAGATTTTCTCGAAGCATTGTTTAGGAAAATAGATCTCCAAAGTTTTTTGGATAAGTTCTTCAGAGAATATTATCGTTCCGGGAATGTTTTTGTTCATAGGTTTGATACAAAGATACAGCCAGACGATTTAAAAAAGATCACCCAGACTTATGGCGCTAACTACCTGAAGCTTACCGAGGAAGAAAACACCTTACCTTCTAGGTATATAATTTTAAACCCTGCTGATATACAAATGGGGGGGAATATATCCTTTAGCTCTGGGGTATACTATAAAGTTTTAAGTGACTACGAACTAGAGAGACTGAAGAATCCAAAGACTGAAGAAGACAAGCAAGTTTATGAGTCATTAGACCCAGAGGCCAAGAAAGCTTTAAAAGGGAGAAACGTTGGAGTACTTAGTATACGGCTAGACCCCGATAAGTGTAGTCCAGTTTTTTACAAAAAGCAAGACTACGAACCATTCGCTGTGCCTATGGGCTTTCCAGTTTTGGAAGATATAAATTGGAAGTCCGAGATGAAGAAGATGGATATGGCTATAACCCGGACAACTAACCAAGCTATCTTGCTTATCACAATGGGTTCAGAGTTGAAAGACGGAAGTCTCAACGTTAACCAAAGAAGCATCGAGACAATGCAAAAACTTTTCGAAAATCAATCAGTTGGAAAGGTTTTAGTATCAGACTACACAACTGAAGCAAAATTTGTTATTCCTGACATTGCTGGGATTCTTGATCCTAAAAAATACAATGTTGTTAATACTGATATACAAATGGGGCTGAATAATATTTTAGTTGGAGAAGATAAGTTTGCTAATACAAGTATTAAGATTCAAGTATTTATAGAAAGACTTAAGCAGGGTAGAGATGCATTTATTAATCAATTTTTATCCCCAGAGATTAAAAGAATTTGTAAGTCGCTAGGCTTTAAAAATTATCCTCAACCTCACTTTCAAGAGATTGAACTAAAAGATAAGACTACTTGGAATAGGGTTGTCGCTCAGCTTCTGCAATATGGAGTTTTGACTGCAGAAGAAGGCCTTCAGGCTATCGACACGGGACGTCTACCAGAACCAACAGAATCTATAGAGTCCCAAAAGAGATTCAAGGACTTAAAAGAGGAAGGTTATTATGCTCCACTCATAGGTGGGGGCCAAGAAGAAGGTCGGCCTGAGGGAAGTAAATCCCCGCAAACAACGAAAAAGGTTACCCCTGTTGGAGAAAACACGAGCGGTTCTCAAAAGTTTAGTGTTGAAAAGATTAAGCAGAATTTGTCTTTAGCTGAGAAGCTTGAGACAGAAGTGCAAGAGCATTTAAAATTGAAATACGAAAACAAAAGAGTTACTAATAAAATTAGAAGCCTTGCGAATGAAGTATGCAAGGTGGTCATGGCTAACGAACCGGCAGAAAAATGGTTGGATAAAAGCAAGAAGTATGTAGATAACCCAACAGACACTAATTTTAAAAAAGTTAAGGAAATACAGAGTATAGCTTATGAGCATCAAGTAGATGATTACTTAGCAAGCTTACTCTATGAAAGCAAAATTTAATAAAAATGAGCGAACAAGACAATATACAAGACGTTAATCAGTACATGGGAGCAGATACAATAGATATAATTGTACCGGATATTCCCCTACCCCCAGAACCTGAAGAAAAAGCAGAAGAAATAGAAGATAAGGTTGATGGAGCTTTTAAATTTGCTTTTATAGGGGCTGGTCAAGGTGGATCCAGAATAGCAGAAACTTTTCACAAATTAGGCTATAGGAAAATAGGTATTCTCAATACGGCTGAGCAAGATATGAACAGTATCAATGTGGAAAACAAGCTTTGCATAGGTACTGGAGGAGCTGGTAAAGATAGAGCCGTAGCTCAAAAATGTTTTAACGAAAGAAGAGACGATGTTTTAGATTTTATGCGTCGGTCTTTCGGCGATGATGTAGACAGAGTGTTTATTTGTGCTGGAGCCGGAGGAGGCTCGGGAGCGGGTACTTTAGTTCCTCTGGTTGAAACCTGTAGGGAGCTTCATGAGTCCATTGGTGCAGATAGTAAGAAGGTTGGCGTTATTCTGGCTCTGCCAAAATATTCAGAAGGTAGGAGGGTTAATGCTAACGCATATGAGACGCTCAAGGATGCGTGTGACTTGGTCAAGAAAGGGATGGTCTCTCCTTTGGTGATTATAGATAACGAAAAAACTAGCAAGATATACTCTAATGTGTCTGTAGCTAACTTTTGGCAGACAGCTAACATGAGTATGGCTGGAGTTTTTCACTTATTCAATATGACAGCCTCGAAAGACAGTTCGTATTCATCTTTCGATTCTAGTGACTATAAAGGTGTGCTTGATTCTGGTATCGTAGTTTTTGGAGCTACTCCGGTCTCGGATTGGAAAGACCCAATAAACATCTCCAGAGCAGTGAGGGGTATTGCTCAAAGCGGTAGTATGTCGGGAGGTATAGATATAGCTACCGCTAATACAGCGGGAGCTATTTTGATTGGAGGGAAAGAGGTTTTAGATAACATCCCCCAATCTAATCTCGATCAAGCTTTCGATCAGTTTACTAGGATCCTCAGTTCGGGGAGTACAGTACACAGGGGTATATATAGCGGTGACAAAGAGACCCTTACCGTTTTCACCATCATTGGTGGAATATCTACCCCTAAGGAGAAGTTAGACGAGCTAATGAAGCTAGGAGATTTAGAGGAAACCCCTTAAAGAAAATATTTCTAAAAGTGGAAAAAACAATGTAATTGAATGTATATAATAGGAGAAATTTAGAATGGCAAATACAGACACAGCTTTTATTTTAAGCAAACACGGCAGCCCGATCACTCAACTCACTAGTGGTGCCGGGGCTGGTAAAATTAAATTTATTAAGAACGGGACAACCCCCGGTAGCAACGATGTACCAACGAGCGCCTCAGCTATAACAGCGGCCAAAGTAGGCGTCACCGGTATCGTAATTCCTCTTCACGGAGCGAGTATAACGGATTTCCCTGCTCATGACTCTACGATGAGTCATACAGCTACCAATGTTTTGGGTGATCCTGCAGAAGGCAATTACGCTTTGACTTCTGGCGACTTGTTCGTAGGAAACGGAAGCGCTGTAAAAAATGGTGGCGCACAAAAATTTGTTAACGCTGTCCTTGACTCAGCCTACAGGGGCTACACTTCTGGTGTTGCTCAATCTAGTGGGCTCAGCAGCATGACAGTTACAAGGGGAGACCTAAGTCTCTCAAATACTGCCGTCAACGACGGCACGGGAGTTATTAATACTTACAGCAGAAGCTATACTGTTAACTTTAAATACTTCCAGTCTGGGACTATTAATTCCTCCGGTTCTCTTGATCCGGCTAAGCCAGATATCGCAGATGATAATTCGGACGGTGCTCCGTTCTAATTCTAGAAGCTGTTTTTTCCTATTTGAAACCCCCCGTGTTTATGGGGGGTTTTTTTTATTTTTTTTATAAGTTTTTTAAAAATAAGTGTATAAACTTTTAGGCAACTTGATGCAATTTAATTTTAAGATGAAATCTTTAGATATAGACTATGTCATAGGAGCAAAGCCAACACTGACTTCCAGCGTAAGCAACACCTTGAATAATGATGACCTAGCTATAGAATTCTCGAACAAAGTTAAGGAAATGCTCTTTAGAAAAGTCAGCTCTCATAATTCAACTAACGATGTTGAGGTAAGTCTAGACCAAGTGACTAAAATTTTTAAAAACAGTTTCGCGAGTTATCTTAAACCAAGTTTTGCCCTAGCCGACGTGAACATATTTCTCAACATGGCTACAGTAGGAAATGTTGATATGGGTGACTACTTTGAGCCATCAATGGAAGAAATAAAAGAGGCAGAAAGAGAAGTCAAGGGGTACGGTCTAGATAATTATGACTTTAGGGACGTAGATGATCTTTATCTACAAACTGATGAAGAGTTAAAAGATGAAGCTAGTACTTGGCTCGCAAATGTAATCTAAGGAAAAGAAAAATGTCAAGATCAACAAATTCACAACAGACGCAGGGAGTGCCTTCGGTATCAAGAACTGCTAACAAAACTGGAGCAGGAGCTGTAGTCGCTGCTAGTAGCGGAGATACTATTATAATCACCGACATACTAGCTTCTGCAGCTACAACTTTAAGCACAGCTGCGGCCGGAACAGAAACTATTATAGCTTACGCTCCTGCTGGATCGACTAGCCTTAATCAAGGTGTTCAAGTACCTACCAGTTCTGGCGTTTACAGTAGCGCTGGGAATGTGACAGTGAATTATTACGTAATTTAAAATGAAATATACTACAATTTTTAGCTCTAATGTAAAGCCTATAGTTTCAGAAGAGAGGGATAAATATTTAGCTTTAGCATCAGCTATAGAAGTTGCTCAATTCGTACCAGACATAGATACCGATAAACAAGTTGATTTATTGCCAATAGCTTTTAATGCTTTTGTTGCTAATAGGGTAAATAGGAATGGCGACGTTGTAGATACGGAAACAGCGCTTGCCTTCTATAAAGATTTTAAAAATAAGCCTATTAATGTTGAGCATAATAGAGATAGGGTGATTGGGACTATTTTGACTGCTGGATTTTCTGAATTCGGTACAGACAAAGCTCTCACAGAAGAGGAAGTAGTAGATCTAGAAGGCCCATTCAATGTAACCTTAGGGGGAGTCATTTGGAAAGTAGTAAATGAAAGATTAGCTAGCCTAATAGAAGACTCAGCTGATCCAAGTAGTGAAGACTACATGAAGATTAGCGCTAGCTGGGAGTTAGGTTTTGCTGATTTTAATTTGGTGCTTTTGGAAGGAAACGATAAGAACATAGAAAATGGAACTGTTATCGACAATGAGATCGAGATCAAAGCTCTAGAAGATAACCTTAAAGCTATGGGGGGAGAGGGCAAAACCAGAGATGGTAAATTTATATATAGAAAGGTGATTGGCAACGTCGTTCCTTTAGGTATAGGCCTGACTGAAACACCTGCTGCAGACGTAAAAGGCATATCGACTGATACTACTGCAGAACTAGAAGATCTACAGAGCAAACTCTCTATGGAGAAAGAAAAAGACGCTTTTGCTGAAGTTGATAAAACTTCACAAATACAAGAAAATAATGTAATAATCCAAAACGAGGAAAAAATTATGAAAATAGAAAGTATTAAAGACATCACTAATGAGTCTTTGAAAGAGCTTTCTGCCTCGGCTGTTTCTGATTATATCGAATCGGAACTCAAGGAAGCATCCGAGAGATTCTCAGCCGAAAAAAGTAAGGTGGAAGCAAATCTCAAAGATGCACAAGAGAAGATCGAGTCTGTTTCGGCAGACAACGATAAAATCAAAGCTGAACTAGATTCTGTTACGGAGAAGTTGAGCGGTCTTGAAGCCGAAAAGACAGAAAGAGAAGCTGAGGAGTTATTCAATCAAAGAATGGCCTCCTTGGACGAATCTTTTATTCTTGAGGATAATGATCGCCAAGTTCTTGCCGAGCAGGTCAAGAGTCTTGACGAAGAGGGATGGGAATCCTTCTCGAAGAGAATGGATGTTCTGCTTAGGGACAAGTCAAGAGAAGTTTTGGCTAAGAAAGAAGAAGAGAAGAAGGCTGTTGAGGCTACTCAGGTTGAGGAAAAACCCGAAGAGACCAAAGCTTCTGATAATGTCGTTGAAGACGCCATTGACAGAGGTGAAGAGGAATCAGAGGTCGTACCTACTTCCACGCAGGCTTCCGAAGGTTCTACTTTCGATAAATATAAGGACGCTTTTAGCGTAGAACAATTTGATATTAAATATTAATATTTTAGGAGATAATAAATTATGGCAACGTTTGTAAAAAACACACAACGGCTGAAGCCTTTTAGGCAACACGCTGAGACAGACGTCGTTAACCTTTTCAGTCTGAAAGACGATGACGGAGACGTCGTAGCTTCTTATTCTGACCTTAAAGCCGATGGCGGCAAGGTCAATAAGGGGCTCGTGGTTTCTGTTAAGAATGGCTGGAAAAATACCGACGATCCTGTAAATAAGACTGGCATTGGCAACCCCGGTGCTACTTATTCAAACACGGTATCATTCCGTTACGGCGCAGCTGCAACAGTGGAACCTTGTGCTTCCGGTTCACAACCTCTCGGTTTAACCATTTGGGACGTCGCAGAAGTCGACGAGAATGGCGAGAAGTTGATTTACCATCCGCGCAAGGCCGCTGAAATGCAGGCTGTGGTTAGTGGTCAGGCAGTTCCTGTCTTGACCAAGGGTATTGTTCTTTATAGTGGGAACTTGACTAGCGGTGGCGCTGATAGCGTTTCGGCTGGTGCTAAGGTTTATGCTGACATGCTTCGTCAGGGTGATCTGAGTTCCTCTTCTACAGAGAGTACTGGCGGAGCAAGCCAAATTCAAGTAGGCACTGCTCTTGGGGCTACTGATGCTGATGGTTTCATTCTGTTGAAGATTGACCTCTAAGATTTAAGAAAGGAAATTTAAGAAAATGAGACTTAAGTTAAAAAACACCCCAGAACAAGTGGAACTCATCAAAGCGATGGGTAATAAAAATCAGCTTGTTGCACGCGAAGCCTCAGAAGCTTTTGCAGCTTTTCTAGGCCCTGTGGTTCAGAAAGTTTTGCAGCAGGCCGCTACGGCCGGAGCCATCTACACGGATGCTCCATTTAATCAAGACGAAGGAGCTAGTTATCCTCTAGACTTGTACTATAACGACACCAATGATGGTTACGTTAGCGTATGGTCACAGAACGTCGCTGGTGGTCTCCCGACCTCACAAGACGTCTCTGCGATTCAAGAGTTGAAGATCGCTACTTATCGTTTGGATACGGCCGTTTCGATCACCAAGAAATACGCCAGACAAGCTAGACTCGATGTAGTCAGTAAGCTTATCGAACGTATGGCTCAGGAAGTACTACTCAAGCAGGAAAGAAATGCTTGGGCAGTAGCTCTTTACGCATTGGCTAATGCGAGCACAAGCCATGTGACTGCTAGCTCCGTTGGAGTTACGTCATTGGCCGCTGGTTCACATGTTATCCCTGCGTATAACACTAACAGATTCCAGCTCGCCGACCTTAACAAGTTGATGACTCTCAATAAGAGAATCAATCAGTCTTGGGCAGCTGGTACCGCCGATGCCCCTTACAGTGCAGGTATTACTGACTTGTATGTCAGCCCTGAGATCAAGGAGCAGATTCGTGCCTTTGCTTATCAACCGATGAACACAAAGGGCGCGGGTCAGGACACCCCAAGAAGTGACGTTGCGCTTCCGGATAATATTCGTACCGATATCTTTAATTCTGCTGGTATGCAGGAGATTTATGGTGTGAATGTTGTCGAGCTTAACGAACTTGGTATTGGACAGAAGTACAACACCTTGTTTGACGAGTTTGATAGTGGCAATATCGCTCCTCATGGTTCTACCGCTGGCACAGCTATTGCTTTTGCTGGTGCGACTCATGAACTCGCTGTTGGTATTGATAACAGCAAGGGTGCCTTCGTAAGAGCCCTCGCTCAGGATAGTGATTCAGGCGACACCTTCACAACTGCCCCTGATGATCAGTTCACTCAGAGAAATGAGAGAATTGGTTTCTACGGTTCGTTGGAAGAGGGAAGAGTTTGTATCGACTCTAGAGCGATTGTTGGTTTAACAGTTTAATAAACCAGAACTACATATGTCAAAGCCCCCTTTTCGGAGGGGGCTTTTTTTGTTCTTTTGTTGGGCGGTTTCGTGTAAAAGTATGTATAACGGGAAAAGGATAAAGTTATGGCTGCAAAGAAAAAAACAACGGCTAAGCGTAAGAATACACCAAAAGCTAAGGCTAAGGCGAAAACAAGAACAAAGGTAAAAGAGATGACTCAGACTCACGCAATGGAGGAAAAAGAGTCTTTTCAGAAGACTTCTTTAGATCAAATCTGGGGTGATACGGGCTTATCTAAGTATGGCACTCAGGACGAACAAGAGTATGTGTCTACCATCAGGGCCATGAATAGAAGTGATCTCCATTCTCATGCTGTTAAATATGGTATTTTGCCAGTCGATAATAGAGAACTTTTGACAACTAGACTTCTTAGAGAGTTCAAGAAATATATTCTGTCTTACAAAAAGCCTATAAAGGCAGGAGATAAGGTGGGTAAAAAGACATCTAAGAAAGCTAGCTCTATTCTAGCTGAAGGTAGATAAGGTGTAATTATGTCTGTATGTCTCATACTATCAAGACAGGACAGTTAGACCTTGCTGGCTTAAAAACTTATTTTTCGACTAGTTTATCCGGCAGTGCCTCCAACACTTCCGGATTTATTACTTATGAGAATCCTTCTGCATATTCAACGCAAGCATATGTAACCGGCATAAGCGGAGACATATCTGGTTATATTGACTCAGTAAGCGGAGATATATCTTCTAATCTTGGCCAATCTGGTGTCAACTTAAGTGGCTACACCACCTCTGTTCGTACAGAATTAAAATCTGATATAGATTTTGTAAGTGGTAAAAATACAGAGCTAAGTGGGGAATATTCTGGGACTAAACTGCTTTCTCAAGATAATGCTGCTGACATAGATTCTCTGAGTGGTAATTTAATTACGACAGGTCAAACTCTTTTGTCTTGGGTAACGGGAGTAAGTGGGGGAGGAGTTAGCGGATTTGTTACTGGTTTGATGAATGAAACCAGTGGAGCTCTAGATCAAAAGATAACGAACTTAAACGTTAACTTAAGAAGTCATGTATTATCGGACTATTTATCGAAAAGAGATTCAGGTGGTACCGCAGGTGTATCAGGGGTAGTCTCTTTCCTTAAGAAAGCTAATTTTAAAAGAGGTGTAGAGCTTGAAAGAGTAGCTGCTCATGATGAGATCTCAACACACCAAAGTGGAACTAGTGTCTATTCTCTAGTTAGTGGTCACACCGAAGCAGGCGCAGCCCATCAAGTTATGACCAGCTTTTTGAGATTTCCTCATTCTGGGGATAGTGCTCAACAAAATGTAATAGTGGGCTCATTTATGTATAGTGGGAGTATATCGTAATGGGGTCTAGTAATGGTCAAATAAGAAAGCTCACTAGTGGCCTAGTAATGCACACTAACGAGCTTTACTATAAAAGCTATAGTGGAGAGCCCACTAGAAATTTAATGCCTGTAGCGGAGTCTAACAGCGGCTTTAGCGCTAGGTTAGGAGGCAACACTCACGCCTTCTACAGAATATATAAAGATAAAGACCCTCACCAGCAAGGCATGTTTAAGTCTCTAGCTCCCGGAAGCATGACGTACAAGGATGTTGTCTATAAATATAGATGGACTGGGAGTAGTTATCTTATGGGTCTACACACTTTTAGCGCTACTGACTACGCTTCTCTTTATTTAGATATAGGCTCAGAGTACACTTTGTCCTGTGAAGTGTTCGTTTCTAAGACTCATTACAGAGCAGACAAAGCATTATGGCCGGTAATGTCCATAAAGGCTACTGATCAAGCTAAGTCTTACGGTTATTACGATTTCTCTAAAAAGGGCACTTGGCAGGTAGTTACGGTATTAGTAAGACCCAGTTTAAGGTCTACCACCACAGCAACCTCAGGAACCAGCAGTTCTGGCTCGGAGAGTGGTGGTAGCTCAGGCGTAAGCGGAGTAGTGCAAACAAGTCTTCACCATACAGTTTATTTCTGGCCACACGAAGGGACCACTTCAAGTAGTCAAAAAAGCGATGGTTATATTTTGTATAAAAACCCACAATTAGAAAAAAATAAAAAAGCCTACCAAGGCAAGGCTCATAGGACACAGTTTTCTCGCGGCTCTAGGGCCGCTTCTAACAGCCTTAAAGACATAAGTGGCAACAAGAACTCGTTAAGTGTTGTTCGGTCAGAATTTGATGATAACGCCTTGCCTTTGTTCTCCAAGAATAAGTACCAAAATCTAGGTCTTACAGCTACTAAGAGTGGGTACTCTTCTACTTTTAACATTGGGAGCACAACTAAAAAGAGTTATGAATTTTGGATTAATTTAGCCTCAGCTAGCGAGGGAACGTCTACTTTACTCTATTCGGACTTAAGCAGGGGGGCAAACTTTATAAACCAAGAAAACATTTCTAGAAAACAACACGTTTTCATCAGTCAGGGGAGAGTGCATTGTAATTTATATAATGAATTTGGCTTATCTAGTAGTTGCTTTACTCAGGATGAATGTATTTACTCTTCTACTATCGCTCATATAATAGTGTCTATCAACATGAGCTTATCTAGTAATAAAATTAAAATCTATGTTAATGGTTATGAGAAGTCTGTTGAAAATGTTTTTTCTCTTCAGTCACCTAAAGACTTGTCGGCAATAACGTACCCTACGGCATCCAAAGGGAAGTTGATCTCTAACGCTAATATAAATTATAAAGTTTCATCATATAATGAGGACGGAGAGTCTGCTTCCACGGCTAACAGAAAAGTCTTCGTACCCGGATCTAAACTCGGAGTTTTATTGAATTGGCTAAATGTCCCTAACGCAAAGAGTTTTTATGTATATAAGTCTGTAAGTATTTTAAATAAATTTAGCAATATTTCTTTATTAGCTAATGTGCCCAATCCTTTTTTTGGAGTGGAGCCAGACGCCATGATTAGCTTTAGAGACGATGGCACTGGGGTTCTAAGTTCGGGATCTCCAAAGTCTAGTTCAGCATATTCAAAATATACCTTAAAAAGCACAACTTTTTATGATGGCACTAATTTGAAGCTGTCTATAGGAGACTATCCTGTTGCTGGTGATAAAACTGAGGAAACATATTCGCAGGGTAAAATTTATAAAGTTTCTGTATACAAGAAAGCCTTGTCTTCTTCAGACGCTTTAAACAGTTATATACAAGGCTACAGAGATTTTAATTTAAATAGCGGCACAGCTGATTATAACTTTTCGGTTTCTGCTGGCACTTCTATAGGAGGCCTTGGAGGATATTAAAATGGCAAGTAAGGTAAATTACGGAAGATATAGAGTAAATACAGACGGTCTGGTCTTTAGAGTAGATGGATACAGCCAGAGAAGTAAAGAACACAATTCCGAGTATTGGAGAGATCTGACCCCAAGTGGTTTAGATGTCAAGCTCGAAAATAGTGGGTTATACGATGAGACAAGCGGTTATTATAAGTTTAGAGCAGGTACATCTAACACTTATGCGGCAGTATCCGGATCTAACTTTACTGGCTTGAGGTCCCTTGGGGTTTTTAAAGATAATGACTCCAGCTTCACTATAGAAACTTTTTTTCAAATTAAAACTGGAGAAAGTTCAGCGTCAGATGACGGAGCTGTAATTTTTGGAAATACTGACCATAATAAAAGTGGTTATTCTTATGGCTTTGTCGCTTCAACGGGACAGGGAGGTGGCATTAGCGGGCTTAACGCTGTCTTAGCTAGCGTTAAGAAAGACCAAGGAGTCAATCATCCTTGGACTGGGATTACGGGAGTTCTGTCAAACCCGGCTTCTCCGTCCATTCTGCCTAATAACTTCTATCATGCCGCAATGACATATAGCGCTTCAGACGGTGTCGCTATCAGCTATTTAGATGGAGTGGCGAAAGGAACTGGGCAACTGCCAAACAGCACGGATCTAATTAACGGATCTGGTCTATCAACAAACTACGAGCAGTTGTATATAGGAGGAAACTCCAGTTCTGGAATTAACGTTGACGTAGGCATGGCCTCAGCCTATAACAGGGCTTTGTCGAGCGGAGAAGTCTTTGGCAATTGTCAGTCTGTGAAGCATAGATACGGTGGCGGATATTAGTTTTGAGATTTGGCTTTTTAAGCCTTAAAACTAGTAAATGAATGAAGTTCCTTTTTACGAGGCAGCCAAGCCCCTCTTTAAAGAAAAGTCAAGAGGGCAGATAAACGCAAAAGATGTAATTCTAAAGATTAATGCTTTTTCTTTTGGAGATACTCTTGCGGCGACACCCACGCTAAGAAAATTAGCCCATTCTTACGCTAAGAAGATTATTGTTGCTACCAGCAAGCCGTTCTTATTTGAGCATAATCCGCATGTAGAATTTACTATTAATCTTAATGATTTTAAAGACGAGTTTTATGAAAACTACGAAGTCTTAGATACTTTTAACTCAATAGGTAAAGAAGATAAAGCTGGCATAGAGTCAAAATATGGACTCTTCGACATAAGAAGGATACATTGCACTGAGATAGGGTTTGACCTAAGGCCAGACGAGATGCACTGCGACTACTATCCGGGACCTGTTGAATTCGAAGAGAAGGATCAAGAGTTTATTAATAATAATAACTATGTCGTTATCCATATTGGAAAAAATTGGCCTAGCAGAACTTGGCCGGAAGATAGCTATAAGAACTTAATTAAAGGTTTAAATGACGAAGGAGTTGCCGTGGCCTTAGTGGGTTTCGATCAAAGTCCAGATCCCGGAAAGTATGATCACGATAAATCCTGTTACGCCTTTGGGGACTTTAAATTTGATGGAGTCAGCTTTATGAACAGGACTAGCCTCGATCAAGATTATTATGTGACTGAAAATTCAGACGCTTGTATTACTCTTGATACAGGGCAGCTTCATTTGGCGGGATGCACAGATACGTATATTGTTCAAATAGGAGCTTCTATCAACCCTTTGTGGAGAGCTCCTTACAGAAATGGTTCTCAAGAGTATAAGTACACTTTTGTAAATGGGACATGTAATTCCTTTTGCGCCTCAGATCCTCAGTATTCTGTTATAGAACACGCTACAATTAACAGCGTACCTCCTCTACCGTATTGCTTAGAAGGAAGGCCTAATTACGATTGCCAACCTACTTGGGAAAAAGTATTAAAGACTACATTAAAAGCTTTGGGCAGCGTGGACAATGAACCCAAGGAGTCGGAATCTGGTTGGTAAAATGATAGATTGTGACCTTTTTGAAATACACAAGGGGAATAAGAGCTATGCTTTAGTAGCTGAGTTAAATGTAATAAATTCTAGACCTTCGTTTATACGGGACGACTTTAAGTTATTTTCAACCCCTTTTATTAAGGACGGTATACTTCATTGCGCTTGGATAAATCAAGAAAACGATTTAGATTTTAATCTTCTAAGAGCTGTATTTTTTATTAATGAAGTTCCTATGGAGGAGCATATTTTTACAATACCTCACAATGAGGGTGGTGAATCTTGGTGGGGACATCCTTACATGAATAGATTACTTAATAAATTAAGTATTAAATTTTATGGCTGCTGAATCTATTTTTAGTTTTTATAGCGGAAATGGGCACGATGGAAATCTGTCTGTCCATACCAAGGGCGCTATCTTTACTTTGGAGATGGAGAGGGTCTTTAGTAATAGGTATTTCACAAGACTTTTGAATCCTTTCTCTCAATATTCTTATGAAGGAGAGGAAGACAGGGCTTTTTCAAAAGAAGAAAGGATAGACTTTTTAGACTATATAAAAAAAATATTGAAGTTAAAGGGCGTGTTCGAACAAAGCTACAGTGTTGGGCTTTTCGATTGGGGTACACCTGAAGAGGCAGTAGGCCTGCTGACTGAATATTTTAATATTGAAGAAGTGATTCATAGAGATAGCGACTTCACATCACACCATAAGGCTCACGCCGCCGGATCATTCTTTTCTAGCGGATTTGAAGAAGCCTTAGTCATTAGTCATGACGGAGGAGGAAACGATGGCACTTTTTGCGTTTACGACCTAAAAAAACCCAACCCCAACTTCACTCAAATAAACGAAAGGGAGATGAATCCCTATCCAACAAAATATGCTAGGATAGGAAACTTCATAAAAGAAATAAGGAAGCTACAGTTTGGGGACTATTTGGAAACAAAATCTTACCAACACAATGGGGTCAGTTACCCCGGAAAAATCATGGGTTTGGCTGGGCATGGGTCATTAAATAAAGACTTTTATGAAAGAATTTTTGAATATTTTAATGATGGAATGACTCAAAACATGTCTGAATCATATTTGAAAAACTTTGGGGATTTTAAATATAATCAATTTAAGGGAGTACGAGCTTATGATTTGGCTTTTAGTGCCCAGTTAGCTTTTGAAGACGTTTTTTTAAACGATTTTAAAAAATTTTTCAAGGATCATAAAAATGTTTGCCTGACTGGGGGAGGAGCTTTGAATGTTTTACTCAACGAAAGATTAAGTAAAAGCTACCCACATGTTAACTTTTTTGTACAACCGTCTCCGGGGGATAGCGGATTATCTTTCGGAATGATATCTCACTACATCTATAAATGAAGAGAAGAATACTATACGTACCGATGCACTTGTCTACTGGCGGCTCTCCTCAGTGGCTCTATGAATTAATTAAAGTAAGCATGATTCAGAACGAGGTTTTTGTTGCTGAGTTTAATAATTACGGTAGTTTCGAGATACAGAAAAATAAAATAATAAACTTAGTAGGAAGAAAAAAGCATGAATGCGTAGGCCCCACATTTTCCGACAATTGGACAGAAGAGAGAAATAAGCTTTGGGATATTATACAAAAGTTTAAGCCGGATGTAATCCATTTCAACGAGATTCCAGAAAACTTTGAATACAATGGGTTTCCCGAAAAGCTTTTAGAAAAAATTTATGACAAAAATAGACCCTATAAGATACTTGAAACTTGCCACTCTAACTCTTTTGACTTTAATAAAAAGATCCACCATCCCGACGCCTATGTTTGTGTTTCGGATTACCACCCAAAGAAAATAAAAGAAGTGTTTCCAGACGCAAAGGCTTACGTTTGGGATTACGATATATCTCCGAAAGAAAGACCAGATAGAGCAGAGACCTTAAAGGGGCTGGGTTTGGATCCTGACAAATTGCATATCTTAAATGTAGGCTTGTTTCATGATAATAAAAATCAAAAACTCATATATGACATAGCCGAGAAATCGTTAGAAGAGGATATCCAGTTTCACTTTATAGGTAATGACTGCTATCTATGTAACTGTGGCATAGAGAACACGAACATTCCTAACTGCAAAGTTTGGGGAGAAAGAAACGATGTAGAAAAGTTTTATTCTTGTATGGATTTATTCTTCTTTCCTTCCCTGAGGGAGCTCAACCCCCTAAGCGTTAAAGAGGCCTTGTCTTGGGGTATGCCTATCCTAATGAACAAGTTAGAATGTTGTGGTCTATACGAAAGATATAAAGACAATGAGAACATAACTTTCATAGACGATGTAGACCCTGAGGAGTACATAAAATCTAAGTTAAATAAACCCAATAAGAAAGAAGGTTTCAGAATAGCTCTGTACACAAGCTTTTACAATAACGCTAAATACATATCGGGATTATATAAACAAATACATAGTCAAACTTACCAAGATTGGAAATGGTTTGTTGCGGATGATTTCAGTAAAGATGACGCTGTCAAGAAAGAGTTGCTAGAGTTAGCCTCTCGTGATGATAGAGTAATCTTTTGTGAGCAAAGAACCAAAAAAGAAATGTTCTGGAATCCGCAGCATTTTGTCACTGAAGATTGTGACTACTTAGCTCTAATCGATGCTGATGACGGGATTTATCCTAAAGCTGTTGAGTTCCTCAATCATATGTTAAGAAAGAACCCAGAGGCTTTTACTTTCTCTACTTGGTTTCATCAATATAAAACTGACGTAGAGAATACAGAGAACGTAACTAACGCAGATTTTTCTTTCCCTCAAGGAGATTGGTATAATTATTTGTCAAAAATAGAAGATGATCTGCTTCAGGGCGGATTTGATTGGAAAACGATCAGAAGCTTTAGGTTTTTTGGGGCTTTAAGAGGACACAAGAACGCAAAGGAAGTAGAGATAGAGATAAATAAGCCAGAAAAGTCTGTATACGAAGACTCTACTAGAATGTCTATATTACAAAAATATGGAGACTATATATTGTTTCCTAGGCCAATGTATAAAGTTTTAAATCATGATGCTTCTCATGCAACGCCCGGAAACATGGATCAGGAAGAGCATAGAGTTTCTAAGCAAAACTTATATGATTCTATTAAAAAAGGGGAAGCTTATCAAGACAACAAAATAATTGATAAGTATTATTCTTTTTTTGATGAGCTATGCGCCCTTGCTTCCTCAGACATACACTACGAGACAGAGCGAAAGAACTTGTGCTTAATAACTAACAAAACAATTACTAAACGCGAGTCTAACGATATACAGGACTTGTATTTTGATCATAATTTTTATGTCAACTCTTATAGCGACGATATAGACTATTTCTTTTTAGATATTAATAGTTTCAAAGAAGAAGATTTAAAAGAAATTTTTCAAAGGATATATGAATTAAATGGAAGTTTTCAAATTAATGCTTATTATTTGCTAGAAGAAGAGACTAGAGAAAATATAGATAAAGCTGTAGAGACTATGCGCCGCGTAAGTAATGGAAAAATACTATCATGGAACTCTTTCTGTAGGAATCTAGTTTTCAAAATAAAGAACAAAGAAGAGAAGAAGAAGGTGTATATTCAAATTGACAGTTCGAGCTTGGGGGACAACTTAGCTTGGGTTCCGTATGTTGAGGAGTTTAGAACGCAGAATGATTACGAAGTCTACTGCTTTAGTTATCTACAGGATCTATACACCCCTAACTACCCAAAAATTAAATTTCTTAATAGTATAGAGGATAAATCCAAATATAAATGGGATAAAGAATACAATATAGGTTGGTACAACAATACGCCTAATTGGGTTAAACAGGAAGAAGAGCAAAGAGCCGCTTCTTATTATTTAGAACTAGAGCATAAAGAACTCAAGCCTAAAATTTTCGTAGAGAATACAGACAGAAATATAGAGGGTAGATATGTTTGTATATCTGTTCAATCTACATCACAATGTAAGTACTGGAATAACCCCACTGGCTGGGATCAAGTAGTCGAATACCTTAACTCAAAGGGCATCAAGGTAGTTTGCATAGATAAACACTCCTCCTACGGAGGAAAGGATAAATTTAACTATATACCAGATGGAGCAATAAATAAGACAGGAGATTTTCCGCTACAGGAGAGAGCTACGGACTTATACCATTGTGAATTTTTCATAGGTCTTGGCTCAGGCTTATCTTGGCTAGCATGGGGCTTAGAAAAGGATGTGATTTTAATTAGCGGATTTAGTAATGAGAAGACTGAATTTAATACCCCTTATAGAGTCATAAATAAAGATGTTTGTAACTCGTGTTGGAATAGACATGAGTTTGATGCTGGCAATTGGAATTGGTGCCCAGACCAAGAAGGGACAGACAGAGAATTTGAATGCTCAAAACAGATTACTTTTGAGATGGTAAAAGAGCAAATAGATAAATTAATATGAAAGTAGAAGTATCAGACGGAGAGGTTTTGGATAAGTTATCTATCTTAGAGATTAAGCTGGAGAATATCGCAGATGAAGCGAAGTTGGCTAATATTCAAAAAGAACATGACGTTATTAAGGGAACTATTGGAGAGCCGACTTGGCATGAACACGTATTTAGGAAATATGGCTTTTACGATCAATTAAGAGAGGTAAATGGGGTATTATGGGAAATAGAGGACTCTATAAGACTAAAAGAAAAAGCTCAGGAATTTGATTCAGCTTTTATACAATTAGCCCGGCAAGTTTATCAAACTAACGATAAAAGAGCAGAAATAAAAAAAGAAATAAATATTTATACTGGCTCAGAGCTTTTAGAGGAAAAATCTTATGAAGATTATGCTTAATAATGTGTAATTTAAGTAGTATATGGCGGTTAAAAGGTATGTTGGAGATAAGCTAGTAGGCTTAGACAGCCAAAAAGATGGTGTCTTACATACCGTATCCGACGGCGCAAACTTTTACGCTACCGACTCACCTTACAAAGTATACATAAAAGAAAACGGTGTTTGGCAGGAAATAAGTGGGGGTAGTGGTAGCGGTACTTCTGGTTCTTCTGGTTCATCTGGTGAAGATGGAAGTTCGGGTACCTCTGGTTCATCTGGTGTTGCAGGTACTTCGGGTTCATCTGGAGCAGATGGGAGTTCTGGTACTGCCGGTTCGTCTGGTTCGTCTGGTACCTCTGGCTCCTCTGGTACCTCTGGCTCATCTGGTACTTCTGGTACTTCTGGTTCATCTGGTGAAGATGGAAGTTCGGGTACCTCTGGTTCATCTGGTGTTTCTGGTGGAGATGGTACATCTGGCTCATCTGGTGAAGATGGGTCATCTGGTACCTCTGGTTCCTCTGGTTCGTCTGGTACCTCTGGCTCCTCTGGTACCTCTGGCTCATCTGGTTCGTCTGGTACTTCTGGTTCATCTGGTGAAGATGGAAGTTCGGGTACCTCTGGTTCATCTGGAAGCTCTGGCGTAGATGGTACATCTGGCTCATCTGGTGAAGATGGGTCATCTGGTACCTCTGGTTCCTCTGGTTCGTCTGGTACCTCTGGTTCATCAGGCACTTCGGGTTCGTCTGGTGTTACAGGTACTTCGGGTTCATCTGGAGAAGATGGGAGTTCTGGTACTGCCGGTTCGTCTGGTACCTCTGGCTCCTCTGGTACCTCTGGCTCATCTGGTACTTCTGGTACTTCTGGTTCATCTGGTGAAGATGGAAGTTCGGGTACCTCTGGTTCGTCTGGTACATCTGGCTCATCTGGTTCGTCTGGCACCTCTGGCTCATCTGGTTCGTCTGGCACCTCTGGCTCATCTGGTGAAGATGGGTCATCTGGTACTTCTGGTTCGTCTGGTGAAGATGGTGGAGATGGCACATCTGGCTCATCTGGTGAAGATGGAAGTTCGGGTACTGCGGGTTCGTCTGGAGTAAGTTCTGGTGCTGGTACTTCAGGTTCGTCTGGTTCGTCTGGTACCTCTGGTTCGTCTGGTACCTCTGGCTCGTCTGGTACCTCTGGCTCCTCTGGTACCTCTGGCTCATCTGGTTCGTCTGGTACTTCTGGTTCATCTGGTGAAGATGGAAGTTCGGGTACCTCTGGTTCATCTGGAAGCTCTGGCGTAGAT
>Ga0080013_1001611_pt1 | contig 29223 bp, 33 predicted proteins | sample ETNvirenome_6_85_FD_69236 | JGI IMG/M metagenome (GOLD analysis project Ga0080013, IMG submission 69236) | Marine viral communities from the Pacific Ocean - ETNP_6_85 (SPADES assembly) (version 2) | ecosystem: Environmental > Aquatic > Marine > Oceanic | place: Pacific Ocean | collected 2013-06-19 | reverse complement strand
GCAGCCCAAGTGGGCGATATGTTGGGCAGGGAATTAGCTGCTGCCGTCGCAGAGTTAAACCAGGCATACGAGGCTCTAGAGCTTCACTTCGACGATGAGTCCGGTCGAAATCCCGGGGGGAGTATAGGATAATGAAAATTACTAAAAGACATCTCAGACGAATTATCAAGGAAGAGAAAGCATCGCTCCTCAAAGAGCAGTGGGGTAACAAGGAATCACTTAGTCCTCTTGTTGCCTTCGGACAAGCTTGGTCTAGCCTTGGAGGTGCTGTTCAAGAGCAGGTCCTCGATCTCTCAAATGCGCACATCGAGGGTCGGTTGCAAGATGCAGTGTGGGAGATGAATCCAAACGCGATGGACATGGCAGTCAATAGACTGGGGAATGTCTTGAACATCTTGGGACAAACCAACCCTGACGCTGAAGAGTTGATGATGGCCCTCGATGAAGCCCAAAGATTATACACAGAAGGTGGTGAATAATGAAAATCTCAAAAAGACAACTAAGAAGAATCATTAAAGAAGAGAAACGACGATTGCTTCGTGAGCAAGAAACGTCCCCGGATACCCGTGAGCACCAATGGCCGAGCGCTGATGGTCCGATATCGGATGCTGCTCTAGACTTATCTACTGCATGGGGCGACATGGAAGCTAAGGCATGGTCTACTGGAGATCCCTCTATGAATCAAGGCGGAGAACTTTCTGATTCTGAGTCTAAGACATGGTGGGTTGAACAGGTTGATAATGCAACAGCAGACCTGGAGATCGCGCTAGAAGAAAGACTCCGGGCTGAATCTATCAAGGTGATGCAAGAGTTTACTGATAAGCTTATTAATGGAGATTATTCATAATGAAAGCTTTTTTTCACCGCCTTTGGAACCTATTTAATTCCGCACACTGCTGCTGTTGTTGTGGATGCTGTGCATGCAGTAATTGCCTAGGAAGATGTGACGTAAAATGAGAATCTCAAAACGACAACTAAGACGAATCATCAAAGAAGAGAAGACTAGGTTACAAGAAGACGTTTCTGGATCAGCTCCTTACTCCGGACCTCAAGATATTGTTGAGCAGCTCAATATGCTTGAAACAGTTTTCGAAGATCTTAAGCAGGCAGGTAGAAACCTTCCAGCGCCGATGGATACTAGAATCATGGATGCTCTAGAGCATCTTGAGCTGGCAATGAACGCATTGTACGGAGAATAAAATGAAAATTACCAAAAGACAACTAAGAAGAATCATCAAGGAAGCATTGACCGGTCCACCTCAAACAGCCGAAGAATGGATGTATTGGGGAGGACAATTCGATCTAAGTGCTGAAGAGGACAATGATGGACAGACTCTATTTTATTTGTCTGCCGATCAACCAGACCGGGCCCGAATCGCGGCAAGAGCAATAGAGGCTGGAGCCCAAGTAGACACCGATTATGAGGGCAATGACGTAATATACACGGGTGTATACAACCGATGAAAATCTCAAAACGACAACTAAGACGAATCATCAAAGAAGAGAAGGCCAAACTACTTAGAGAAGAGTGGACGCCTCGACCGGCCGTCGACTGGTTCGACGAGGGCCCTCCGGAAACTGAAGCCTTTATTGAGGACGCTAAAAAACGGCTTGACGCGTTGGTCGACGATCTCGTCGCCGAAGCTGAGGATGTTGGTGGGGAACTTGCTAGGAAAAAAGTTTTCAAGCGAATAATGGATGTTTGCGGAAATCTAGATCTGCACCCAAACTGGATCCAATGGCGAACTGAAGGATAAGGGATAGAAAACATGAGAATCACAAAGAAACAACTAAGAAGAATCATCAAAGAAGCTATCGATCCACGAGCAGCCTCGGTTGATACCAGTATGTTTATGTCACCTGAGGAACTCGGTCTAGGTCCGGATACGGATTACGATGACAATGGTCCCACGTTTACCATGGTGGCCGACATGCTAGGTCGATCAGGTCCGGATGACATTTGGTTTCTGGATGATGACGGAGCTGTTAACGCCGGCCTAGATAGCCTCGGTCAGGTGTTCATACCCAAGGGTGGCTCAAAGAATTTTAACAACGGGATGGAATCAGGCACTGCCACTCAGGGAACTGTCAATGGTGAGCCGGCTGTGATGACTAATGTGATGGGTTATACGACAGTATTTATTTAAGGGATATAAAATGAAAATTTCAAAACGACAACTAAGACGAATCATCAAAGAAGAGAAGGCCAAACTCTTAAAAGAGTCCTATGACCCAGTCGATGAGATGTACCTTATGCTTGACCACCTTCAAAAAGCACAAATGATTGCAGAAGAAATTGTGAAGTACTCTGAACGCGATCCAGCATACGAGGAATATGGTAACCCTTTCTTTTCTTTTTCTAACCAACTTAAGAAACTTATGGCTCCTGTCGGCTCTCAGGCAGACAAGGCGTATAAGTCGGGGAACACATCCCAACCTACCTACCGCGATGATCTAGATCCTGGAGATATTATATAATGAAAATCACAAAACGACAACTTAGAAGAATTATCAAGGAAGCAATGTCCACATCCGAAGTTCCTGATGTTGTCGGAGCAGTGACCGGCGTTACTGGGGAAAAAAGACGTCAACTCATGCATGCACTAAAAGAAGAGTGGGGTCTCAAGCACGTAAAAACAACCGAGGAGTTTAATGGCACTCCCGGCGGTATATGGCTCAGCGGAGAAGAAGGATCAACAGCTCCACCATGGGTTCAGGACGGCGAAGATCTTCCTATTTTTGATTATTATATGGATCATGATCCCTATATTTTCGGTATACACCCAGAATTTGAAGCATTTGTCATTGATAAGTTTGGGTTCGCCCCTGAATGGCATGATCCCGGTACTCTGATGTTATGGAGTTTGGATTGAAATTTGATTTAAAAACTTTGTTAGTCTTGGGTGGTTTAGCTGTTACATTTGGTGGCTTTTACTATACAACGCAAATGAGGCTAGACGCTTTAGAAGATAAAGTGCAGATGCTAACTGATGACATGAGAAGCACACATTCTACACTGGAGGGTGTTTCTAAACATATGAAGCGCGTAAGTAAACGCGTTACAAAATTGGAAAACAAAATCTAAATAAAGGAATCCATAGGATAAAAAATGAAAATCACAAAACGACAGCTAAGAAAATTTATAAGAGAATGTGGAGAGATGCCAGAACTAGAAGTTGCTGTAAGCGATGTTCCTGCGCCTACAGTTGAGCCTGCTATGGCACTTGCTGCAATTGATGAAAGCCAGTCTCCGGAAGGTGAGCTTGTTGTAGAAATGGAAGTAGCATCAAGAAATTTAGAACTTGCTGTAGAATCTATTAATGTTGCAGCAAATTTATGCCCTTCGTGTGTCAATGAAGTAGCAGCAGCTGCTCCTCTTCTAGAGGCTGTGGTTACTCAAGCACAAGCTCTACAAGAAACTCTGGCTGCAGTTGGTGCTGTAATATCGGAAAATACAGAAATAGACTTATCATTAGATGTATAGGAAAATAAAATGGAACAGAAATCTCTAGTAGAAGCCTTAGGCTATCAAAAAAAATCTAAAAAGATTACCACAAAACAGCTCAAGACAATTCTTTTAGAAGAATATCATCTTTGGGAGCAAGAGGAAAAAGAAAAAGAAGGTCCTCAAATTACTGGTGATCCAGGAAAAGATTTAGAAGCAGCTTACAATGCAGGGCCGGAAGGTGTTAGAGCATTCATGGACGCACAGGGTAATAAGGATCCTAACGTTCAAGATGCGCTTGTTAAAGCAGCTGAGGCAAACGATGGTGCTGACCCGGATGATAAGATCTCGGTAGGAAGTGCTGAGGCGGTTCCAGTAAGTGGTCTTGGGCCCACACAACAATTTATTGATTTGATGCAATCTGTCTCATTTCCTCTAGGCAGCGCAAAAGTACTTGAACAAGCAATTACTAGCAAGACGTCAGGTGCTCCGGGGGCAATTTCAATTTCCGGTGGCGCAGTTTTAGACGGACATCATAGATGGTCGGGTGTGTACGCAATTTCTCCTGATGGGAAGATTAAAGCAAAGAATTTTGCTTTCCCGGGCGGTGTTGCTGATAAGTTAGCATCTGCGCAATTAGCAATTGCTGCTATTAATGATAGCGGAAAGCAACCCTCAAAGGGCGGCGGCGCTGCAACAGATATTATTGGTAAAAGTAAAGATGCCATCGTAGCTATGATTGATGCAAACAAGGGTAAGCAAACTGATGAAAAAGCGCCCGGGCCTCTTCTCAATGATGCTATGATTAAAGATATCGCAGATGGCAAGCACCCAGCAATAAATAGCTGGGCCGGTCTAGCTGGGGACGAAGAATTTGTATCTCTTGCAGATTCAGAAGCCGGTTTCGCAAACGACCCAATTAGAAAAGGCATTGCTGACAAAGTTGGTGAAAATCTAGGTAGTCTTCCTCAGCCCTTAGCCGGCGCGCCAAAATCTAGAGAGGACATGCCACAGCTTGATCACGAGTCTATTGGGGGATCATCTGGTTTGTCTAAAATAGAAAAAGGTCTTCCTGCCGGTGAGTTTAATGTTGTTCCTCCCTTCACGAAAGAATCAAAAAAAGCAAAAGACGACTTAGTTATCGAGAGATGGCAAAAGTTGGCTGGCTTGATCAAAGGCTAGTGAACTTTTATGAGTAATATCATTAGACGTTGGTGCGAATTAGCAGGTGTGCTGGAAGAACAAAGCACTCCTGGAGCAAAACGATCTGAAAACGATCTTCATGTTTTTGATTTCGACGACACTTTAGGAGTGACAACATCTCCTACGATTGTTGCTGCTGTTCAGTATAACGGTGGGGATCCCAATGATATTTCATCTTACGAGCCTGTCAAAAATTTGAAGACACGCGTGAGTGCTAAGGTAAAAGGTCTTAAGACCCCAGAGCAGTCTTCTGTCAATTCTCCCGGTCTTTCGGGAAACGTTGTTAGAAGCAACGATGAGCTTGATGATGCAGAAGCTGTCGTTCTAGACACAGAGCAGTATCGTGACTGGAAAGAAAAATATATTCCAAGCGGTGATCATGTAAGGCTAGTCATCAACCCTAACATTGGGGCAGACATTAGAAGAGCAGGTGAGGATATGTCTAGAGCCGGAAAAACCGGTGAGATTCATGTGGCTGATTTTAGCCCCTCCAGTACAATTGGCACCAATGTTAAACCCATTAATCAAATGCTAGACTTGCTTTCAAAAGCAAATGCTAGTGGCGATGAAACAGCAGTAGTAACAGCAAGAAAAGGTGAGACAGATCTAGATACTTTGGGCGGAGGAAAAATACCCGCAACAAATGCTTCTGATATTTCTGATTTTGTTGAAAAAGAAACAGGCACAACTCCAGACATTGTTTTAGGTGCAGCAGACTTTAATCCTTCTGATCCTGCATCTGCTAAAAGAGATCTCATCATGCAGCTTCACGGAAAAAATATTGACAATATACACTTTTATGATGACGATCCAGAAAATGCTAGAAAAGTTGCTCAAATATGTCAAGGCGAAGGAACAGAGGGTATGGAAGGAACAGAGCTTGACATTTATAACTACGAGTTTGCAAAAGGTGTTGACGCATCTAAGCCTACATTTAGCTGTACTGTTGGAGAAAACAAGATCATAAAACTTACTCGAAAAGATCTAAAGCAGATAATCGCTGAAGCTCTGGAGCTTGATAATGCCTTACAACATCAATAAGAGAAAATGCAAGCAAGCAGATGGAGATGCAGGATCATGGGAGCTTTCCTACACTGACAAAAAAGGTAAGCATCGTAAAGCTTGTCATACGTCAAAGAAAAAAGCACAGGGACAAATTGCAGCAATTGAAACCACAGATGAAAACGATTCTCATGAAGAATCAAAGCTGGTGGAATCAATTCTAAACACACTATTGGAGAAATACAGTGGCAACAACAATTAACGATTCTGACCTCACAGTAACTGTGAACGAAGACATAAAGCTAAACGGGCAGCAAGTAGGGAGTAAGATTGTCCAGACAATTTCCGGTATTAATGAGACCTCTAGAAGAATCTTTAGCGTCCCTACATACGAAACTGAAATATTGGCCCTAAGTTCATCTGCAGGAGCTGGAACTTATGTCACTGCTAATATGAAATATATTCGAGTGTCAAATCTAGATGATTCAAACTTTGTTAGGATTACATTCTCTAGCGGATCTTTCAATCGTTACGATATGAAGCTTCCTGCTGAAAGAACGGCCATCTTTACTGCTGCATCAATTTCAGGATCTGATGCTGGCTCTTCGTTCGGGTCATTTGTAGATTTTGACTCTATGAAAGCTTCTGCTGATACAGCAGCTGTAGATTTAGAGATTTTTGTTGCGAGCACCTAATGTCCAACGAACTTAAGAGCTTTATACACGAAATTCTTCGCGAAGAAATTGGTAGAAATTATCACACCATAAGAACAGAGCCCAATAACTGGAGTTCATTTCAAGACTTTGAAATTGAATATTATCCTCAAGAGGACGGCACTTACTTGATGGACATTTCTTTTAAGGGTAAAAAATTGTCGCCCATCTCACGCTTTGGCTCACTTGAAGATGCACAGCATCATGCTAGAATGATTGTTGACAAATATCGAGTAGAATATATGAACACAACAGAACAGGACATCTACTAGTCTAAAAACTTGTTGATGCTCTCTGTACTACCACCGTAGCACATGTGTTTGAAGCTAGGTATCACTCTTTGAACAATAGAAACAATTTCACCTTTTTTGTTTCTAATTGAAGAACCTGATGCTCCCGGTGCACACGGTAAGGAAAATCCAAAGCCTTTGCCGAGTCGTCCGGCGAATGTTCCGTTAAAAGTTACCATATAATCACCTGTCATCATTCCGTAAGGGGCACCAGCATAATGAACGTAAGTTCCTCTTTCTGGCGGCTTCTTAGCAATTTTAGGAAGAGTTACATCTTGTGGTTCTTTTTCAAGCGCCAGCAAACATAGATCATTTTCTACATCCATTCTGATTATTGTTGCGCTAGATACAAAGCTTCCTCTTACAACTTTTATCTTATGTTTAACTTCTACGTGAAGAGTCACCCCGTCTACTGACATTATATCCGGGACAGGTTCTTTTTCACAGACATGAGCAACTGTCAAAACGTGCACTTGCTCTCTAAAGTCAATGAACGTTCCAGTTCCTGTCGAACTTAGAGAAAGCGGCGGGAACTTGTCCTTCAGTTCTTCGCAAAGCTTTGGATTTTCTTTAGATTCACACCTAACAACTTCTGCCTTTGTGACGACTTTTACCAGCGTTGTCTGCTCAACAAAAAGATCGTATGCTCTTTTTTGCGAAGGTACTGTACAGCAAGAAGAAAGTGTGAAAATTAAGACTGTTCCACATATAATAAGAAATATAGAATTATTAATTTTCATGATCTACCCCGATATAAATATAAATTTATGAAAACGTCAGAAAAATTAGATCAGATTTTCTCTCCGCTTGATGTTGTTGTCATTGAAAAAAAGTATGAATTTTTATACCCTAAGGATTCGCAGCCAGACATACCAGATCAAGCAATTGAAGATGCAAAAATATTTTTAATGTGCGGAGAGTATGCCAATAGAAACCCGTCTCTTTGGCATGTGTTTCAAGGTGAAGATGTAGAGAGCAATTCCGACAGATGGGTAAAAGGAATTAAAAATCTATTACGTCTATCATGTGATCTAGAGACAGTAGACCTGGACAATAAAAACAATCATGCTAGTGTTATTGTAAAGTATATACTTTTAGCTATTAATGCCAAAGAACTGCCAGAATCTGCTTATGAAGGAGTAAAATGCGCAAACGTTCAAACAAATTACGGAACTTACCCGCTAATTGTCGACGAAGATTTAGAAGAGCCTATAGAATGAATGAAGACTATCCACATGAAGAGGAAGGTGATTCTTCTATGACATCTTTTCTTTTGGCGTCTGAGAAAGATGGCGCATCAGGAATTGAAGTAGAAGAGAATCACATTTATTTTTATGCTCCTGTTACAGAAAAAGAATCTCTAGAGCTAGTAAGAATACTTCGACGTCTAGACGTTGAAATGGGATACCTAGCAGCTAGAATAGGTCTTAAGAAAAATCCGCCCATTCATTTGCATATTCATAGCCCGGGCGGCGATATTTTTTCAGGCTTGAATATCTGTGATGCTATCGACGGAATCAAGACAGATGTTTTTACCTATATTGAGGGGTCAGCTGCTTCAGCAGCAACTTTAATATCTTCTAGGGGTAAAAAAAGATTTATATCGAAAAGATCATTTATGCTAATTCATCAGCCCCAGATTTTGTGGGCGGGTAAGCATGACGAATTTATTGATGAAATTGAAAATCAAAAAAATATTTTTAGCACAGTAAAAGAAATCTATCTTGAAACTACCAAAATTAATGAAGAAGAGCTGGAAGAACTTTTAAAGCATGAGCTTTGGTTGCCGGCACAAAAATGCATTGATTTAGGTCTAGCTGACACTATTCTTTAGGACGGAGGTTTTATAATGCCTAAGCACGACTGGGTAAAGTATTTTCCTTACAAAAACATTAGGCCTGGACAAAAGCTAGCAATTGATGAAATCCTAGATGCTTTTGAATCAGGAAAAAAGTACTTTATTTTAGAAGCAGGGACAGGTGTTGGGAAGTCAGCAGTTGGTGTAACTGTGTCTAGGTACATTAGTGACCATTTTTCTTTTGACGAAAAATTTGTCAAAGGTAGTAATATTCTAACAACTCAAAAGTTGTTACAAGAACAATATGTTAAAGACTACCCAGAGATAAATTCGCTAAAATCATCTTCAAACTATCAATGCACTTTTCATAAAACACAAAATTGCAACGAATCTAGAAAAATGCTGCAAACTGCTGATAGAAGCTCTCCCTTCTTTAAGCGGTGTGCTTTTTCTTGTGTATACAAGAAAGCAAAAGAGAAGTTTATTGATGAAAATTTAGGCGTCACAAACTTTTCTTATTTTCTCAACGAGACAAGATACAGCGGTAAAATACCAGCAAAGCAACTTCTTATTGTTGACGAAGCTCATAACGTCCCGGGAGAACTTAGCAAATTTATCGAAGTCACATTTTCAGATAGATTTGCAAAATCATTTATTGGAATAAACTTACCTCAAAAAATTACTCCTAGCATGTTTGTAAGATGGGTAAAGAATGATTATTACCCAACATTGGCTAAAAAAGTAAAAGACTTCAATCAAGGGCTTGAAAAGTTTTCTTCTGTCAAGGCAAGAATGGAAAGCGGAGAGTTTTCAAAAATAAGTCGACAGCTTGAAATGCTTTCCGGGCATGAACAGAAAGTTCTTACATTTATTTCGTTGTATACAAAAGAAAATTGGGTAATGTCAGAAATACCTGCTGAAGAAAGATCCGGCAGAAAAATACAGTTTAAGCCTATTGATATTGCCCCTTATGCAAATGAATATTTGCTAAAAATGGGAAAATTTGTTCTAATGCAGTCAGCCACGATTGTTGACACACAAAAGTTCGGTCAATTATGTGGAATCAATGATAAAGAAAAATTTTCATCTCTAGAAATTCCTTGCCCGTTTCCAAAAGAAAACAGACCGATCATATACTCCGGCGTAGGAAAAATGTCTGCCAGAGAAATTGATTCAACTCTTCCCAAACTGACTCAGGCTGTTAAAGAGATAATGAAGGCACATAAAAATGAGAAGGGAATAATACATTGTCACTCCTACAAGATAGCATGGCACCTAAAGAAAAGCATTAGAAGTTCTCGTCTTTTAATTCATGACAGCGTTAATAGAGACGAAGTTTTGCAAAGACATATTGCCTCTAAAGAACCAACTATTCTACTTTCACCTTCGATGACAGAAGGGGTGGATCTTAAGGAAAATCTCTCTAGATTTCAAATTCTTTGTAAAGTGCCATTTCCTTATTTAGGTGACAGCTTAATAAGAAAGAAGATGAATAAATGGGGCTGGTGGTACGACTTACAGACAGCAAAAACTATCATCCAAAGTGTAGGAAGATCAATTAGAAGTGACTCAGACACAGCAGTCACATACATCTTAGACTCTTCGTGGGAAAGATTTTTTTCGAAAAATAAAAAATTATTTGGATCTGAGTTTCAATAGATTGATTTTTGACTACAATTTACTGGGATAGTTAACAAACGAGATATAAACTATGTCAGGATTTTCTTATCATAAAACAGGGGCAGATCGATCAGCATCTGATCGTCGACGACACAAGAGTAAGATTGAAAAAGCAATCAGAGAAGGAATTCATGATATTGTTGCAGACGAATCTATTATCGGTCAAGACGGAAAGAAAAAATTTAGAATACCTGTTAGAGGCATTAAAGAATACAGATTTGTTTATGGCAGTAATGAAAATAACAAGCAGGTAGGTTCAGCGCCTGGAAAAGATATTCAAAGAGGACAGGTAGTCAAACAAAAAAACAAAGGAAAAAAAGGGGAAGAGCAAAAGGCCGGCAATAAAAAAGGTGATGAATTCTACGAAGTAGAGATTTCTTTAGATGAGTTAGCACATTATCTTTTTGATGATCTAGAGCTTCCCGACATGGAAAGAAAGGCACTTACAAAGTCAAAATCAGAAAAGCTAAAAAGAACAGGCTACCGGCCTCAAGGAATCATTCCTCGTCTAGATAAGAAAAAAACAGCAATTAATAGAATCAAAAGACTTAAAGCATCCCAAAGGAATCATGATGAAAACTCAGAAGATCTTGAAGGATCTTTTCATCAAGATGACTTGACTTATCGACATTACAAAAACAAAATGAAAGAAAACACAAATGCTGTTATTGTGATGATGATGGATGTTTCTGGCTCAATGTCTAAAAATAAAAAGTTTTTAGCTAGAAGTTTTTTCTTTTTGTTGTACCAGTTTATTAGATCCAAGTATGATAAAACGGAAATAGTTTTTATCTCACATGACACAGAGGCAAAAGAAGTTAGTGAAGAACAGTTTTTTTCCCGTGGGTCATCAGGTGGTACTATTGTATCGTCCGCCTATAATGAAGCTCTCTCAATAATAGAGAAAAGATTCCACCCGTCAGCCTGGAACGTTTATTCATTCCACTGTTCAGATGGCGACAATTTTAATCATGATACAAATGATATGCTTTCTGCAGCAAATAAACTAGTTAATATTTCTCAACTTTTCGGATATTGTGAAATTACACCAGAAGATGAAGTAGCATGGCGGCCCGAAGAAAGAATTTCAAATCATTTATTCCAGCTGTCTGGAAGAAAAATGAAGTCTGTAGCTATTACCCAAAAAGAAGATGTTTGGAAAGCATTCAAGATAATGTTTGGCAATTATGAGGAAGAAAAATGACAGATTGGGTTGTAGAAGATCTTGCTGAATGGGATGACAGGATTATTGAAATTGCTAAAGGCTATAATTTAGACTGGCATCCAATCAACTACGAAGTATGTGATTATTTTTCAATGATTGGACATATGTCTTACCACGGCATGCCAACACACTACGATCATTGGTCTTATGGGAAATCATTCGAGAGAACTCATCAAGCCTATAATGCCGGTGTTGAAGGATTGCCTTATGAGCTAATCATTAATTCAAATCCATCGATTGCCTATCTTATGAGAGAAAATCCACTATACTTGCAAATACTCATTATGGCACATTGTGTAGGTCACAGCGATTTCTTTAAAAACAATAGAATGTTCGCAAATACCAGAGCAGAATCAGTGATCGGTAGATTTAGACAAGCTAAAAAAAGAATCCAAGAATATGTAGAAGATCCAGTTGTTGGAATAGAAAAAGTAGAAGAAGTAATTGATGCCTGTCACTCTCTTCAATATCAAATACATCGTGATGGTAAAGAAAGAAAAAATCATAGAGAGCTTGTAGAATACTATAGAGGTCTGGTTGAGTATGAACTAGACGATGGTGAGCAAGTATACTTTGATATCGATAGAATTCCTCTTGAGCCAGATCTGGATGTTATGGGATTTATTGCTGAGCATGGAAAAATGTCAGACTGGAAGAGAGATATTATTGAGATTGTCAGAGACGAAGCATACTATTTTATGCCTCAAATTCAAACCAAAATTATGAACGAAGGATGGGCATCTTTTTGGCATTACACTATATGCCACGACTTAAATCTGTCAGATGAGTATCACTTGCCCTTTCTTAGAATGCACAACGCAGTCATTCGTCCTCATATAGGCGGACTCAATCCGTATCATTTAGGATTTGTAATATTTCAAGACATTAAAAAAAGATTTGGCTTGGAGGAATGTTTTATTGCTAGAGAATCATGTAATGATATTTCCTTTATTCGTCAATATCTGACTAAAGAATTGGCACAAGATTTAGAGCTTTTTAGCTGGAGTGAAAAAAAAGAATCTTTCACAGTGGACGAAATATCGGACGAAGAGGGCTGGAAAGAAGTAAGAACACATATGTGCAATTCTATTGCTGATGCTAAACTACCTGTGATTAAAGTTAGTGACATTGAAAATGACGGGACTTTAGTTTTAAAGCATTCTTATGATGGAAGAGACTTAGAATTAGATTACGCTGATAAAACTGTTGATCATGCAAAAGCTTTATGGGGAAACAATGTCATTTTAAATACTATTATTGAGGAAGAGCCATGGGAGATTTAGATTTACTTTTTTCACCCCAGAGATATTTTACGTTAACCGATCATATGACGGAAGTTTGTTGGAGAAATTATGTCTGTAGATAATCTTATAAAAGCTATACAGAAGCAAAGAAAAGAAGGCGATAAAAAAGAGAAATTTTCAGGTAATTTCTCTGATTATCTGGACCTGGTTTCTAAAGATCCCAGTCTAGTAATGTCTTCTCATCGTCGTCTTTATGATGCTATCAAAAAGCATGGTGTTGAAAAAATGCCAGACAGCAATCCTAGAAAAAGGCGAGTCTTCGACAATGACTCTGTAAAGATTTACAAATATTTTGAAGAGCACTTTTTCGGAATGGAGAAAGTTCTAGAAAAAGTTATGTCATATTTTCATAGCGCTGCTTATAACGGAGAAGAAAGCCGACAGGTTTTACTACTCATGGGCCCAGTCGGGGCAGGAAAATCAGCACTTACAGAACATATAAAAAGCTCTCTAGAGGGGGAAATTTATTATCATCTTAAAAATGACCCACATAGAGGTGAGCCCTTACAGTTAGTCCCAAGAGCTCTAAGAGATACTTTTGAAAAAGAACTAAACGTTAGAATACATGGTGATATTAGCCCAGTTGCGCGTCATACATTGCTTGACAAGCTAGACGGTGTATACGAAGAATTTGAAATAGAGCAAACAACATTTTCTCAAAGAGGCCGAAGAGGAGTTGCTTCTGTGCCTCCCATGGATGCTAACAGTCAAGATGTTTCAGTTTTGATAGGTTCAGTTGATATTTCTAAGCTAGACAAATATGCTGAAGATGATCCACGGGCTTTGTCACTCAACGGAGCATTCAATGTAGGAAATCGAGGAATAGTTGAGCTTGTAGAAGTCTTCAAGAACGAAATTGAATTCTTACACACAATTATTACAGCAACACAGGAAAAAAGAATTCCTTCTCCTGGCAAGAGTGATATGCTTCATTTTGATGGTGTGATTTTAGCACACTGTAATGAAGCAGAATGGAATCGATTCCAGAGCGAACATACAAACGAAGCGATTCTAGACAGAGTCGTCAAAGTTGATGTTCCTTATTGTTTAGAGCTTGATCAAGAAATAAAAATCTACGAAAAAATGCTTGCTCTTTCAGACTTTGATGCTCATATCGCACCACACACGCTTAGAGTAGCTTCAATGTTTAGCATCATGTCTAGAATTAAGCAGTCTGCTAAATGCGACTTAGTAACTAAGATGAAAATCTATAACGGCGAGGAAGTTGTTGAAAAAGGAAGAGTTAGAAAAATTGACATCATGGATCTTAAAGAGGAAGCTCGAAGAGAAGGAATGTCAGGTATATCTACAAGATTTATCACGAAAGCTCTAGACTCAGCACTTGCTAAGAGTGATAAAAACATGATTACTCCGGTCTCTCTTATGGAGTCGCTTACAACATGTGTAAAAGATCAAATTGCAGATGAAGAATTCAAACAGCGATGTCTTGAGCTTATTCAAAAAGTTCTTAGAGAAGAGTATCTCAAGATGCTAGACACAGAAATTGCTAAAGCATTTATTTCTGCATACGAAGAACAAGCCCAGTCTCTATTTGACACTTACTTGGATAATGCAGAAGCTTATACTACTAAGCAGAAAATGAAAGATAGAGTTACAAAAGAAGAAAGAAAGCCAGACGAAAGATTTATGACAGCAATTGAAGAACAAATTGGTGTAACAGGATCAGCTAAGGATGGTTTTAGAAGCGATGTTACAGCATATATGTTTGCTAAAATGAGACGAGGCGATAAAGTAAACTTCAAGTCATATGAACCGCTCAAAGAAGCTATTGAGCTCTACCTTATAAATTCTGTCAGAGACATTTCTAGAATTGTTACCAAGTCCAAAACACGTGACAAAGACCAACAAAAGAAATATAATGAAATGGTAAAGGTAATGATAGAGCAGTACAACTATAATGAAGAAAGCGCAGAAGAAATTCTAAGATACGCGTCTAACAACTTATGGAGAGATAGCTAGTGAGAGGTTTTGCGTCAGAAGCACTTATAATATGTGGTGTCTATTTGATTGACAGTCACCCTGTCCTGTCAGGTTTTATGATGGTCATAGGAACATTGTGTGCTCTAATAAGATTTTCTTTAAGATTCAATCAAGACCAAAAAAAGGAAAAACTCATAGATGCAACAGAGAAAATACTCACGTCGTTCTCCAAAAATACAGAAAAAGTTGACCTTAGAACATTCACGCAAGGGTCGAGTTTTCACTAAGGCTGTAACAGATAACTCTGTTATTGAAAAGTCTATCAAAGAAGCTAAGCTAGAAATAAAAACTCTAGTTGAAAATCTTCTAACAGGTAAGCAAACTTTTTTCTATAAAGAAAAAATATGCAATTCCACACCTGTTGATTTTTGTAGAGTGCTGTTAGAGTGGTCTAGAAGTTCTTCTATTGATTTAGCCATACGAAACATCATAGTTAGTGCTTTCTATTCATCAGAAGTCAAACGGGGAGGTTCTGGCCTCATTTCATGCCTTATGTGGCTAAATAACTTCAATATTCATGAGTCTTATAGAAAGACAGAGCCTTCGGACGTAGAAAAAGTACTTAAAAGCTGGGGTCATTCCGGGCTTTCTTATCAAATATCCAAAAATCTTTTTTATGCGGGATCTGCTGGTATGCACATAGATCTAGAAGAAGGATTGCAACAAGGGACAAAAATTATTGTCACAGAAGGGCAACCCATAAAAGGACATGTTGATTATCTTTTCTCATCTAAGAATCCATCAATTGATTTTATGGAAAAGGCATATTTGATAGCAGTCGAAGGTATTATTGAAAACATATCACAAATTCATCATCTTCTTGATGACAATGAAAAAAATAGAATAATTCTATTAGCAAGAGGATTTCTACCTGATGTTGCAAATACTTTAGCTGAAAATTATTATCAAAAAAGGCTTCTAGTTGTTCCTTTCGTGGTAAAAAGTTGGGAAGTTGAAAATTTTCTAGATTTAGAAAGCAAAGAATTTTCGTGTGCTTCTTCTTCTATTGGCAGCGATATTAGAAAGTTAAAACTTAAAAATCAAGTTTTGTGTACACTTTCAAAAGACAGTCTTTTGTATAGAAACAATGGGGGATCTAGAAGAAGGCAGTGTAAGGTATCATTTGGAAAAGATTTGGGAGCTCTCGCTGGTATTTCTAAAGATAGAGTCAAGACATTAGTTGCTCTAACAAGATTTGCTGCGAGGTCAGGAGTTTCCAAGTGTTCTACAGAGTTTGGCGAGCTTTATGCCCCTAATTCTTCAATAGAAGTAGCTAAAAAGACTCTTAATAGTATGGAAAATATTTTACAAAACCTTGGTGGGATCATCATATCATTATAATTGAGGAAGAAAAACTATGTCACCAGCAAAATCTAATAGCGTAAATAAGCAAAAAAACAATACAGTGTCTGAGGCGGTTGTTTGTCGTCTAGTCTATGATAGACATAATGTTTTAGAAACACAACTATTGAATGTTGTTGTAGAAAAGTCTGATAAAAAGCTAACAGACGAAGATCTAAAAGAAATTCAAAAGCATTTACATGCAGTCATAACGAAGCATACAGACGGCTTAGTTGCGTCAATTAGCAATCAATTTAAGTAATTGTTTGTTCTATGCAAGGTATCAAACATCTGATTGAATGCCACTGCGTTTTGCCTCAGTATAGAGGTAAAGAAAAGCCGGTTTATCATAAATTTGTTGTCTTTTCTGTTATTGATGATTCGGATACAGTAATTGCAACACATACGCAGTGTAATAATTGTGGAACTGTTCATAAGGTATATGACGTCTGCAAATCAGAAATAATAGCGGGAAAAGATGAATCTGCTGTTGTAGAGACAATAAAAGATTTTCAAATCTCTTTACCTTCTAGCCTTTTTGAGCTTTTTGAAAACTATCATTTAGAAGTTCCTGACTATCAATATGCTAGATTTATTCTAGAAAATAGGAAGTGGGATGAAACTATTATCCTGGCTTCAGAAAATGAAGATGAAACAAAATCAGGAAAGTTACTAAGATTTGTTGCAGAAGATCAATTTAGAGTTGAGCCTTTTGTAAGACAGGAAGTTGTAGGATGAAAAACAAAGATTCTAAAAACAAAGCTGAAAGTCTTTCTGTAGATGAAAGGAATGATGTTCTAAGTCGATCTAAATCAAGAGAAATTGTGCAAGAAATTATGAATTTCGGGGTTTCTCAATCTCAGATTGTTTACATAATAAGAATGTTATCATTAGAATTAGAAGACGCATCTCTTATGAATAACATTAATGATCTGATTGTACAAAGTGAAAGATTCCAAACAGAATCAGAAGCTGATTTAAAAGAGATGCGAAAACAAAAGATTTACACCTAGGAGTAAAAGTAATGAGTGTTACAGCAAATTCTATCGTAGACGCGTGGAGCGAAGTTAAGGCTTTAGTAGAGGCAGCTGAGGTTGACGTTGTAAAAAATGCCAATGGCAATTCCGCTGCAGGAGTGAGGGCTCGACGAGCTCTTCGACTTCTCAAAGGTAAGGCTGGCGATTTGGTAAAGCTTACAATTTCTGAAGAGAAAGGTCGAAAAAGCTAAAGCTTTATTTTCGTCATGACAAAGGTGAGCTCTTTGAGCTCACCTTTTTTATTTCTCAAATTCTTCTAGCTTGCCACTTTTTCTAATCTTTTCTAGAATAGCTTTTTCAATTTGGCAAATTCTCATTCTTGTAAGTCCTAGAACGTCACCTATCTCTTGAAGAGTAGCTTCTCTCATTGATTTTTTTGTGGCTTTAGGGTCTTTAGACTCTATTTTTGTGTCTTTTTTATTTGTCTCATCGTTGTTCTTCATTTATTTGTCACCTATTTACAATAGAATTGTTTATACGGAGATAAGATTTTTCAATGTCAAAAAATAATAGAAAGTTCATTGTTTTAGATACCAGTGTTATGCTTTATGACAAAATGTCCTTAGAAAGTTTTCCAGGATGTGATGTTATACTTCCGCTTATAGTAATGGATGAGCTGGATAAGTTCAAAGATAAACCAGGATCTTTGGGAGAAAATGCTCGCTATATTAATCGTCTTTTGGACAGTTTACGAAGCATCAATCCATTGCATGCTGGTGCGCCTATAGGTAAAGATCAAACTGTAACAGTACGCCTGATGTATCCAGAGGTACCTCCTAGCTTTCCTCTTGATGTCAATGATAGTGACAATAGGATTTTATTAGAAGCCCTTCAGATTCAATCTGCGAATACAGATAAGCAGCTTGTAGTTGTTACCAAAGATATTAATCTTAGAGTAAAATGCGATGCAGTTGGCTTATTGTCTGAAGACTACTACACTGATTACATTGATCTTCCGGAAGAAAGTTGGTCAGGTGTCTCACATCTTGAACCTGAGGGCACAGAGATTGATGATCTCTATTTGCATCATGAAATTGATTATGATACAGACCTTAGCCCAAATTCTTTTGTTGTAATGAAATCACAACTAGGACAGTCTGCTTTGGGCGCATGGAATGCTCCGGACAATAAATTAGTTCTTGTAAAAGATTTTGAAGTTAAGCTTGGCGGTTCTTTTGGAATTACAGGCAGAAACAAAGAACAAAAATTTGCTTTGTGGTCTCTTTTTAATGAAGACATTCCTTTAGTTACCATGACCGGTCTAGCTGGCTCTGGAAAAACTTTTCTTAGTCTAATGTCTGGCATAAGTCAGGTTCAGCAAGGCAAATACGAAAGAATTATTATTACTAGAAACATACAACCGGTTGGAAAAGAGATCGGATTTTTACCTGGCGACGCAAATGAAAAAATGGCTCCATGGATGGCACCTATTATTGATAACCTTAGAAATCACTTCAAAGACAAAAGTACATTTGAAATGATGCGAGTTAATGGAGTAATTGAAATTGCTCCAATGAGCTTTATTAGAGGAAGAACTTTTACTAATTCTTATATTATTTTGGATGAAGCTCAAAATGCCACAATACACGAACTTAAGACAGTGATTACTCGCGTGGGAGAAGGATCTAAAATTGTTCTTATGGGTGATACAGATCAAATAGACACACCTTATATCAATAAGCATACTAACGGATTATCCTTGGTTACAAAAAAGTTGCGTGAATCTTTACATACAGCACATATAAACTTGCCCGTTGGTATTCGATCAACAATAGCTTCTGAGGCTTCACATTTGCTCTAAACTTTGTGCATGTTAGATATTTAGTGCAGAGGTGCACACATGCCAAAGCTTAGAGCTAGAATGATCGATCGCAATAGATTCTCAAAACGTTATCCGTTAATAAGAGCACCCAAGAAATTTACATACCTGGGTGAATCTGATATTGCGATGGAGGTAGGGTCTGTATATTTTGACAATGCAGATACGGGAACTTTAACTTTCGAAGTTCCGCTAGAAGACAATAATTTTCAAGTAGTAGCAACACCTAGAGATTCTGGGGATGCAGGCGGTGCTGACGTTAATGTCTACATTGACGGTGCTAATACAACATCAGAAAAAGTTGTAATAAAAACTAGTGCACTCTTTACAGGATATGTCGATGTGTTTGCCGTGAGGATTGGCTAGTGAGATTGTTCAACTATACATTTGTTGCCGGTAATAGAGAGATTAGCAACATTGAAAGCACAACGCCCACAGCAAACTTAGTATGCTCAGGCGTAGTTGGCGACGGAAACAATGACTTAGATAAAAAAATAGGTGGCGGGCTAGGTATGTTTGCTACACCATTCGGTGATGAAGATGAATCGCCATACGGAAACTCTAGACTTTATAATGTTGGAAGAGTTAATACATCAATAGAAGCATCACTCTCACAAAGCTTTAGCGCTCCTATGACAGGAAGTGCTAGAGCTAATTTCATATTTGTTATAGAGAGTAACTATAGGGGCTAAAATGGCAAAAGATTTTAGAGCAGGACAAGTTAGAACCACGCAAATTATTGGATCAGGGTCAGACCCAGGAAAACCCAGTATTCTTATTGTTAGTGCTTCAGACTCACCGTCTTTCAATGGTGAGGCCATGGATAACTCTGCACTTTTGACTAGTGTGGGAACTGATGTTTTCATGTTTGTCACAGGAAGCAAGTCACATTCACACGGCGCTGGTCTACAGGGAGTAACTCTGTTTGGTGGTGATGTTGTTATCTCAGGGACGATGTATGCAGAGCACTTGATTGCTGAGGTTGAGGCCACAACAACTGGATCCCTTATGGTGTCTGGCTCGCTTATTGTTTCTCAGAGTGCAACAATTCACGAAGGAATGGTTGTTAACGAGTCTGGTGAAGGTGGTTCTGAGAATGATTTTAGAGTAGAATCAGAAAATAAAACGCATGCTGTATTTGTAGATGCTAGCACAGATCAAGTACTGATCCTTTCAGGCGGTGGTGCTACTTCAACAAACGAAGGTGCTGGTTCTGATGTGGCTTTTTATGTTTCCGGCTCATCAGGTCAACAAGGATCATCTAGCATTAGAGGAACATCGGTCTTTGGGGGAGATGTTGTAGTTAGTGGCTCTAGTTTGAATGTTGCTAGTAGTATTAGGCATCTAGGGGATAATAACACAGGCATCGTTTTTCGAACGGATGACGAGATTTATATAGACGCTGCCTCAAATACATTACTTTCTGCTAAAGGCAGTACTAAACAATTGTGGCTAGGCAGTTATGGTCTCGCAGGGTCAGCACCTTACAAGTTCGATCAAGTTTTGGTTATGTCCGGTGGCGGTGCGACCTCTACAGATGAATCAGGCGGAGCAGATATAGCTTTCTACGTTTCCGGAACGAAAGATGCAGCAGGTACTTCTACGAAGGGCACTTCTTTATTCGGGGGCGATTTAGTAACAAGCGGTACTTTTTATATCAAAAACCCTGTAATAAAAAGATCTGCTATTATTGGTAATGTAGACGGAGCACTCGGGCTTGGTGAAGATGTTAACCTTTGGGTTTCAGGAGCTATAGGGCTTACAGGGACTACACAAAAAGGAACAGCTGTTTTTGGCGGAGATGTTGTAGTTTCAGGCTCAGTTTTAAATTATGATGGTAGTCATGTAGGTGGTCAATCTGAAGTAGGCTGGCACTCAGGCTCAGGAGGCGGAATTGGTATAGGCGCTGGCGCTGGATGGATTTCAACAACTGGATCTTTAGCAGTTTCTGGATCCGACTTACATATCGCCCAGTATATCAAACATATCGCTGATGATGATACATATATCAAATTTGACACAGACAACATATCATTAGTCACCAATGGGCAATATGGTATGTCAATGAGCGCTCCAGATGGTAGTGGTAATGATACACTCCTTTTGGCGCCCAGCGGAGCCGGATTTGCCGAATGGGACAGGGTTTTAATCATGTCTGGAGGCAACAGCTTGTCGCCGGACGAAGCAGATGCAGCTGACATAAACTTTTTCGTCTCAGGATCAATCGGGTCTATGGGAACTGCGATTAGAGGAACTTCTGTTCTTGGCGGTGATTTAGTAATCTCAGGTGGCTTACACATAAGTGGATCAACTGCTGAGTCTGCTCCCATTTATATTGGCGCTTCTGGTGATGATGGGTCAAATAATCCGATGATTGAACTGCGATCGGACAAAGAAGCAGGCACAAGTGCAGATAGAGCTATACAGATTTCTGCTAACAAAGGAATGATACACATAGACGCCGGATATGATCTATCTACTCCTGTTGCAACAGCAGGTATGTCCCGGTACATCGGCGGAAGAGGTTTGGACACAAGAATTTGTGGTACTGTTGCAACTAACCCATCGTTCTATCTTAAAGTTGATGAATCACAGTCTGCTACATCTATATGGATGACAACTGATGAGGGTGGTATCCGGCTAGATGCAGATGGTGCTAATGGGTACGGAACAGTGCTCATTCAGGCAACGACTGCTAATGATGCAGATTCTATAAAATTAAAATCAACAGCCGGCGGGATGTTGTTTGACATAGACGCCTCCAGTGGAAAGAAATTCCATGTAGACGTCGAATCAACAGATGCAAATTCTATACATCTAGACACAAAAGGTGGTATAGACCTAGATGCGGTCGGGTCTGTATTTATAAGTGGTTCTCAAGTATTGATTTTATCTGGAGCAAACTCCGGAGCAACTAGTGCTAATGAGGCAAATTTTTCTGATACTAATTTCTTTGTCTCGGGAACTGCTGGGTCTAGAGGAACCTCTACAAAAGGAACATCAGTTTTCGGTGGTGATGTTGTTATCTCTGGTTCTCTTACAGACGGTAACGGAGATCCTATTACAGGCGGAGTTTCTTCGGGAACATTTAACGTTCCTGCTTCAGGAGAATTTGTAACTACATCTTCGTTGGCACTTGCAGGAGGCTTAGGCTTCAACTATACTGCTGATACTAAAGGTGCTGATGCTCATTTCTTTGTCTCTGGAGCAATTGGTAAAAGAGAAGACTCTTCCCATGTTGGGACAACCATATTTGGAGGAGATATAGTAGCCAGTGGAGTTTTCTATTTAGACAACAGCAGTCAAGGTCTCAGTGACTATCACGGTGTTCGGCTTCTAAATGACGGAACAGTAACAGACTCTAATTCTTATTTTACTGTCAACATGCGACCGGCAAATAATCCTGCTGCAGCGGGAGGAGCTAGTGTCACAACCATTCAAAATAGAGCCGGCTCTATTAACATTGGAATCGGCACAGGTTCTCTTTCTCAAGTGCCACACCGTCTCAGCATTAGTGAGATGGGCAATTCAAACAACAAGAGCTTTTTAATTGCATCGGGTGCACACGGCGGGCAAGTTCTTATCCTGTCAGGTGGCGGAGCAACCAGTGCTAATATTACGGCGGCTTCTGATGTCGCTTTCTACGTTTCCGGAACAATTGCCGGCAAAGACACGACAGGAACAGCAGTATTTGGAGGAGACGTTCTAACAAGCGGTTCATTATTTGCTGAAAGCGGCATAAGCGGATCACTTACAACCCTAATTGATGGCACAGCTTATCTTGTTGCTGGAACAGGTATTACCCTTACTACAGGAACAAACGGCGCCATTACTATAGACTCTACTGCTGGAGGCGGAGGATCCGATGGGGCTGGTTGGTTTGCGCCTTCAAATGGAATTATTACAACAACGGGTTCTGTTTACTTTGGAGTAAGTGGAGGAACAACAGCACCTGATATTACATTTGGATCTGATGGCGCTGCTGTCTTTAATGAACAGGGCGCTTCAGTAGACTTTAGAATTGAGTCTAATAATAAAGAAAACGCTCTATTTGTTGATGGATCAACAGACCAAGTTCTAATACTTTCTGGAGGGGGAGCAACATCTTACAACGAGGCTGCTGGAGCTGATGTTAATTTCTACGTCTCAGGTACAGCTGGATCTAGAGGAACTTCTGCGAGAGGCACTACAGTTTTCGGTGGTGATGCTGTTATATCCGGAGCACTTTATGTCAGCACTCCAGGCGCGGGCCAGGATGTTATATTCTACGGAGAAGACTCGAGTGCTATCGGGCTCCAATGGGATGCTGATGGTGGTGATCACGGTAAACTAACGCTAGGACAAGATGATCACGGTGTAGATTTTCAGGTTTATGGAGAAGACTCAAACAACTACATCAATTGGCAACAAGCCTCTAACACATTGTCATTATACGCGCCGCAGGGAGCAATCAATACCAAGGGTAACGTAGTATTTGATGTTTCTAGTCAAGGCTGGGACTTTACAGTCAATACTAACAATAAGACAGGCATCTTTGTCGACGGATCAGAAGATCAAGTATTAATTCTATCAGGAGGCGGTGCAACATCATACAATGAAGCTGCTGGAGCTGATGTCAACTTCTATGTTTCAGGAACAATAGGGGGCAAGGGCGGTAGTCATAAGGGAGTGTCGGTATTTGGCGGCGACTTATGTTCATCAGGCTCTGTTTATGGAACCACAGTTAATGCAACAACAGTTGGTGCCACTGCTTTCACAGGCTCTCTAACCAAACTATCAGATGGAACCTCTTATCTGATTGCTGGCGCTAACGTTACAATCACATCAGGAACTAACGGATCAGTTACAATAGCTTCGTCTGGTGGTGGTGCCGCTGATGCAGTTGGATGGACAGGGCCAGCCAATCAGATTATAGCAACAACAGGTTCATTGAACATAGGAACAACTTCTGCGACGCCCGGAGATGCTGACATTTACTTTAGTTCAGCGGGTGCAGCAGTATTCAACGAGCAAGGTGCTTCTGTAGATTTTAGAGTTGAGTCTGATAATAAAGAGAATGCTCTATTGGTCGATGGCTCAACAGATCAAGTATTGATTCTTTCTGGAGGAGGAGTCACCTCATTCAATGAGGCATCATCTGCTGACGTCAACTTCTATGTTTCAGGATCTGTTGGATCGCAAGGAACTGCTACAAGAGGAACCGCAGTCTTTGGCGGAGATGTTGTTATATCTGGTACACTTAGCGGAGGATCTCCTTTAGTCATTGCTGATGGCTTACAAGTCACGGGGACTCTAGACGTTTCTTCTGCAAGCGCTCTGAAAGCAACATCAATTTCCGGATCGATTACACACTTAGCAGATGGCACATCTTATCTCATTGCCGGCAGCAATGTTACCATCACGACAGGAACAAACGGGGCGGTTACGATTGCCTCAACAGGAGGCGGAGGAGCAGCAGATGCCGTTGGCTGGTCAGGGCCTGCAAATCAATATATTGCCACTTCTGGCTCAGTAAATATAGGGACAACATCAGCAACTCCGGGCGATGCTGACATCTTCTTGGGTAGCGATGGAGCCGCAGTATTCAACGAGCAAGGTGCTTCGGTTGACTTTAGGGTTGAGTCTGACAACAAAGAGAATGCTTTATTAGTCGATGGCTCAACAGACCAGGTTCTTATCCTGTCAGGAGGCGGGGCAACTTCATACAATGAGGCCGGAGGGGCAGATGTAAACTTCTACGTTTCTGGTACAGTTGGCTCACAGGGTACATCTACGAAGGGGACCACAGTATTCGGAGGAGATGTTGTCATATCAGGTACTTTGAGTGGAGGATCACCTTTGGTCGTTGCTGATGGCTTGCAAGTCACAGGAACTCTAGATGTTTCTTCTACGAGTGCTCTAAAGGCAACATCAATTTCTGGCTCTCTTACACACCTCACAGATGGCACATCTTACTTGATCGCTGGCTCAAATGTAACAATTACAACCGGGTCTAACGAAGCGGTCACAATTGCGTCTACAGACACAACCTATACAGCTGGTGATGGATTAGATTTGAGCGGTACAACTTTTAGTACTGATCTTAAATCAGGTGGTGGTCTAAAAATAGAATCAACAGAGCTAGCTATTGATGATACAAAGGTAGCTACTCTTACTGGATCGACATTCTCTGGCGTAGTTAAGGCACCAGCGCTTTCAGGGTCGCTTACACACCTAAGTGATGGAACTTCTTATCTGCTAGCTGGGACTAATGTTACAATCACATCAGGAACAAATGGTTCAATTACTGTTGCAGCGGCTGGTAGCGGGGACGTTAGTGCCACAGGCTCACCAGCTAACAATCAGATAGCGATTTGGACAGATAGTAATACTGTCGAAGGAGATTCTGATCTTACTTTTGATGGTAATACTCTTACAGTCAATAAGTCTCTAATTGTTAATAATGCTGGCGGGAACAACGACTTCCGGGTTGAATCAGCAAATAAATCCAATGCCCTTATGGTGAATGCCAACACAGACCAGGTGCTAATACTTTCGGGTGGCGGCGCGATGTCTTACGATGAGGCAGCCGGGGCAGACGTTGCTTTCTATGTTTCGGGTACAGCTGGATCGAAAGGTACATCCGCTAGAGGAACATCAGTCTTTGGTGGAGACGTTTGTACATCAGGAACATTATATCCCAGTACTATGCTATCCAATAGAATATCTGGTTCTCTTACACATCTAACAGACGGATCTTCTTATCTGATTGCCGGCAGTAATGTTACAATTACGACAGGATCAAGTGGTGCGGTTACAATAGCTTCATCCGGAGGCGGCGCCGCCGATGCGGTTGGCTGGACAGGACCTGCAAATCAGATTATCGTAACTACTGGGTCGTTGAGCATAGGAACAACTTCAGCAACTCCGGGTGATGCAGATGCGTATTTCGGATCAGACGGTGCTGCAGTCTTTAACGAACAAGGTGCTTCTGTAGACTTTAGAGTAGAGTCTAATACAAGCGAGAATGCGCTACTAGTAAAGGGCTCTACAGATCAAGTTCTTATTCTTTCGGGTGGAGGAGCTACCGGAACAAATGAGGCAAATGGAGCTGATGTTAATTTCTTTGTATCCGGAACTGTTGGATCAAAAGACTCTAGCGTTAGAGGAACATCACTATTTGGCGGAGATCTTACAATTTCTGGAACGATAGCGGCCGGAATGGCAGGTTCACAAACTGCAATTACAACTTATGGTAATATAATTCCGGCGACCAACAATACTTATGACTTGGGATCTAGCGCTAACAGATTCCAGAATATTTACACAGGTGACTTACATTTGCGTAACGAAAGAGGAGATTGGACAATCGTTGAGGAAGAGGATTACCTTTGCGTCGTCAACAATAAGAGCGGTCAGAAGTTCAAAATGGCCCTTATACCTATAGAAGAATAATATGTTTAATAATCAAGGAGAAAATCAATGGCACTTATAGGATCTATGTCCGGCACAATGTCGGGATCGCTGACGCATCTTGGAGACGGATCTTCCTATCTCTTAGCAGGCAGCGGAATTTCAATTACTTCCGGTTCGGGAGCAGCTGTTACAATTGCAGCTTCTGGCGGCGGCGGAAGTTCTTTCATAACAGGAACATTTCACGTTCCTAGTCCAGGAGAGTTTGTAACTACAGCATCTCTCTCAGTTGCAGGTGCAAAGGGCCATGCTTATACAGCTGACAGCGTCGGCGGTGATGTATTTTTCTTTGTTTCCGGGTCTACAGCGTGGAACGCAACAGACCGGTCTGTTTTTGGCGGTAATACGTTCATGTCAGGCGCTTTGGAAGTAGGTAGCAGGCCTACCGAAACAGCAGATGGATCTAACAGAAACTTTGCTGTAAATACTAAAAATACTATGGGTATTCTTAAGGTTAGCGGATCTCAAGATACGATTGTCTTAGGAAGCCTTAGAGATGAACAGGGATCCCCCACTCTTCTAGGTGCAGACACATTCTTCCATGTATCGGGTACAATAGGACTCGTCGGCACAGATGAAAGAGGCATTGCTTGTTTTGGAGGGGACATTGTAACATCTGGTACGCTTTATGCAGCTGATGTAACAATCTCAGATGATCTAACAGTTACAGATGATGCTAATATTACCGGTGATTTATCAGTTGACGGAACAGCTAATTTAGACAACACTGACATCGACGGTACATTCAAGATGGATGGAACAACATTTGATGTCAATGCCTCAGGCTTGATTTCACTCACGTCATCAGGCGGCGGCGTAGATGTTGATGCGGCTGGAAGTACTTCTATCGATGGAGCTAGTGGAATTAATATTGGTACAGCGGCTGATGTTGCTATCGACATTGATTCTTCAACCCTAGATATCGATGCCTCCGGCGCAATAACTATTGATGGTGCTTCAACTGTTTCTATTGACGGGGCGGGTGCCACAAACCTTACCACAACATCTGGTGCGCTTACAGTATCAGGTTCAGCAGCTGGTAACTTACAATTCGGTAATACATTAGACATCGATTCAGTAGGGGCTATGACAATTGACTCAGCAGCTGGTATCTCTATAGATGCAGGCGCTGCTTCAAACTTGTCAACTTCAGCTGGGGCTCTCACAGTTCATGGGGCAGGTGGCATCAATATAGGCACAACAGCAGATGTTGCGTTTGATGTTGATACTGCTGCTTTGGATATTGATTCATCCGGTGCTATTACAATCGACGGAACATCAACATTCTCTGTAGATGCTGTCGGCACTTCTAATGTAACAACAAACGGAGCTCTTACGCTTTCTGGTTCTACTGGATTAAATCTAGCTTCAGACTCCGGAGTTATCGCTATTGGGACGAGGACTTCAAATATTCAATCTGCTGCAGGTGGGGCAAACTTTATGTTTGCCAAAACTTCTCTTATCCTGACCGGTACAACCTATGCAGCAGTTGGTGATGACACAGCCAGACTAGTTTTCGATGGATCAGGAGCTGTAGGATTTAATGCAGCTACAAATCTTATGATGACCGGTTCTTCAACGTGCACATTTGGTGATGATACTGGTGTTTGGGTGTTCAACGGATCAGGAGCAGTTTCAGAGACTGGAATGACAACATTTAGCATGACACCTTCTAGCACGATCGATCTTGATGCCGGCGGAGCAGTTACAATTGATTCGAGCGGTGGAGCTATTACCATTGGAGGTGACAATGTCAATCAAAACATTGGTGTTGGTACAGCAGGAACTAGAACTCTCTCTATAGGATCGGCGACTGCTACAGTCAATGTGAATACTACTGGAGGGGCTTCAACTGTAACAGTTAAAACTAATACAGCCTCAGCAATGAAATGGTCAGATGGAACAGACGATCTTCTATCTATCAATTCCAGTGCTTTAGCGACATACGGCACTGAAGCGCACATTGTTATTGGTCACGGAAGTGGAGGGGCTAGTGAAGTTGCTCTGATTCCTGGAACAGACAATGCTTATAACTTAGGCACGCCTTCAGCGAGATGGGCTAACATTTACACCGGTGACCTTCACCTCGCGAATGAGCGAGGAAACTGGACTGTGATCGAGGAAAATGATTACCTTAGTTTGAGAAATAACAAGACAGGTAAAACTTTCCGATTGCTTATGGAAGAAGTTACGGAGGATTAAAAATCTTTTAGAATAGAAGGGGGTCGTGTTTACCGGCCGGCCCCCTCCTTATATTATAGACGACATGAGCAAACTTGCAGGGAGAAAATAATGCCGCTTCATGGCCCGGTTTCAGGATCAAATACAAAACTAAATGACGGCACATCTAATATTATAGCCGGCAGTAATACAACAATAGCTACAGGATCAAATGGGGCCATTACCATTACAGCTGCCACTGCGCAGTGGACTGATGCCGGCAGTATTCTATACCCTTCCGATGGTGTTGCAGAGAATGTAGGTCTGGGTGCAACCAGCAATACGGCTGGTGATTATGACATCTATCTTTCGAGCGATGGCGCCGCTGTGTTCAATGAACAGGGCGCTTCCGTAGACTTTAGAGTTGAGACAGACAATAAAACTCACGCCCTTTTTATCGATGGGTCTACCGATCAGGTCCTGATTCTATCAGGCGGAGGTGCTTCATCAGTAAATGAAGCAGCCGGGACCGATGTAGCTTTTTATGTGTCAGGGACAGCTGGATCAAAAGATACCGCTACTCGAGGTACATCAGTTTTTGGTGGCGACATGGTCCTTAGTGGCGCATTTCATATCGTTTCCAGTTCTGGTCATGGTGATTCTGGCCCAGCAAATATGTTTGTTTTAGATGATGAAAGAGGGGCGGCACAAATAGGACGTGCACACATTGGTTATGTCGGCAGCTCTGATTTT
>Ga0080013_1001610_pt1 | contig 29238 bp, 39 predicted proteins | sample ETNvirenome_6_85_FD_69236 | JGI IMG/M metagenome (GOLD analysis project Ga0080013, IMG submission 69236) | Marine viral communities from the Pacific Ocean - ETNP_6_85 (SPADES assembly) (version 2) | ecosystem: Environmental > Aquatic > Marine > Oceanic | place: Pacific Ocean | collected 2013-06-19 | reverse complement strand
AAAAATAAAGCAATATTAATAACTGTACGAACTGGTTCTACACGATTACCAAATAAATCTATATTAAAAATAAAAGATAAGTATACTATCGAATATGTTATAGATAGTGTTAAAAAATCAAAGTATACGGATAAGATTGTCTTATGTACTACTACATTAGATGGAGATGATATTCTATGTGATATAGCTGAAAAAAATGGTATAGATTATTTTAGAGGTAGTATAGAAAATAAATTAGAAAGATGGAATGGAGCGTGTGAGAAATTTAATGTAGATATTTTTGTTACGGCTGATGGTGATGATTTGTTTTATGATGTTGGATTAGCTGATTTATGTTTTGAACAGATTGAGGATAATGATTTTATAGATGGTCAAGGTTTATATAATGATGTATATGGAATGAAAGTTGAAACATTAGAAACAATTTTAGGTATTTCAGATGATAGAAATGTAGAACCTCATGATATGGTTAATTTTTTAAAGGATATATCATTAAAAGTAAAAAAATTAACAGATGTTCCTAATATATACAAAAAGAAAAATATTAGAATGACATTAGATTATGAAGATGATTTTATTTTCTTTAAAAATGTGATTTCCAATATGGAAGAAGATTTTTCATTGAATGATGTTATTAATTATCTTGATGAAAATAAAGATTTTATTGACATAAATTATCACTTGGAAGAAGAATGGAATAAAAATCAAAAAAAAGACTTGGATCAAATATAATTATTTCGTAAATTAAATTACAATGAATTACATAGATAAAATAAAAAATGACAATAATGGTAAATATAATGGAACTGAAATAGACTATATTTTACAAGTATTAGATTCTGAAAATTTGGAGAGAAAGAAGAATCCATTTGTTAATAGATTAGAAAAGAAATATGCAGATATTTTTCAAACTAAATATGCTATAGCTCATAACTCTTGTACATCTGCATTACATACTTGTTTGGTTGCGGCCGGAGTGAAACCTGGAGATGAAGTTATATCTCCTGGACATACTGTTATTATGAATTCATTTGTAACATTGTATATGGATGCTATTCCTGTATATGTAGATATAAATCCAGATACATTTAATATGGATCCTGAGGATTTAGAAAGAAAAATTACTGATAAAACAAAAGCTATTCAAGTTGTTCATATGCATGGTAATCCTGCAGATATGATTCCAATAATGAAAATAGCTAAAAAATATAATATACCAGTGATTGAAGATTGTGCACAATGTGTGTTAGGATATGTTGATAATAAGTTGGTAGGTACATTTGGTGATATGGCTTGTTGGAGTTTTGAAACAAAGAAACACTTATCGACAGGTGAAGGTGGTATGGTAACTACTAACAATGAAGAGTATGGAACTATAATCAGAAAGACTGGTGGGTTGGGTTATAAAACTCTCGAAGCTGGACAGAGTTTAAGGCAATTGTTACCATCTGATTTTCAAAATCCACATTATAAAAGACACGATATATTAGGTTGGAATTATAGAATGAATGAGTTATCAGCTGCCGTAGGTTTAGCACAATTGGAAAGAGTTGATAGTTTAGTTGAAAGAAGAAAAGAAATAGCAAAAATGTATGATGAAACTTTTAAAAAATGTGATTACATAATTCCACAAAAAGTTTTAGATGGACACATAAATACATATTGGACATATACTGTTAAATATGAAGGTAATGATTGGTTTGGGTTTTATAACAAATTTAAAGATGCAGGTGGTGATGGTTTTTATGGTGGATTATCAGTACCATATCAAGAACCTGTAATGTCTTTATACGATTATAAAGGAAAATGTCCAACCGCGGAAAAGCTTCAACCAAAAATGATGCAATTTAAAACTAATTATAGAAATTATGATGAAGTTAGAAAAAATATTAAAATACTAAATAAGATTTTATGAAAGAAATATAGGAGATTTTAACAATGAAAAAAACATATATAATAGCCGAAGTAGGAATTAATCATAATGGTGATATTGATTTAGCTAAAAAATTAATAGATCAAGCTTATGATGCTGGTTGTGACGCGGTTAAATTTCAAAAAAGAACTATTGATGTAGTTTATTCTCAAGAAGAATTAGATACACCAAGACAATCACCTTATGGAACAACAACAAGAGAACAGAAGTATGGTATTGAATTGGAACTTGATGAGTTTAAAGAACTTGAATCTTATAGTAGAGATAAAGGTTTAGATTTTATAGTATCTTGTTGGGATTTAGATAGTGTAGATGATATAGAAAATAATTGTAATGTAAAATATCATAAAGTAGCATCAGCTATGTTAACTGATAAAGAATTTTTAAAAAAACTTAATGATACAGGTAAACCTATTATCGTTTCAGTTGGTATGGCTACAGAAGAAGAAATAGATGGAGCGTTAAATGTTCTTAATAATGTTGAATATGTATTAGCGTGTACAAGTACATACCCAACAAAAGCTGAAGAAATAAACTTGAGTTATATCACTACATTAAAAAATAAATATCCTAATTTTAAAATTGGTTTTTCTAATCATTATAATGGTTTTGATGCTTGTGTTGGTTCTATTGTTTTAGAAGCTGAATGTGTAGAATTTCATATAACAATGAATAGAACTATGTATGGTTCAGACCAACCAGCTTCAATTGAAAACGCACACGGATTGGTAGAGGGACTTCGTCAAATGGAAAAGATGGTTGGTAATGGTACAAAAATAGTATATGATTCAGAAAAACCTATAGCTGAAAAATTAAGAAAAGTTAATAATGTTGTATAATGAGTAATTTATTTGATTTAAAAAACAAGGTTGTTGTTATTACTGGAGGAGCTGGATTATTGGGGAAGATGCATGCTAAAGCTGTTAAGGAAGCAGGTGGAACAGTAATTTTAACAGATGTGGTTAAAGCTCCTGGTATTTGTTATATGGATATAACAAATAAAAAAAGTATTGAAAATTTTATAGATAGTTTGGATAGGGTTGATGTATTGATAAATAATGCAGCATTAAATCCTACAATGTCTACTAAAGATGAAACTAACAGATTTGAAGATTTTGATTTGGATAAATGGAACAAAAGTTTAGAAGTTAATTTAACAGGTTCATTTTTATGTAGTCAAGTTTTTATTAATAAAATGATAAAAGATAAAGTAAAGGGAGTTATTATAAATATAGCTTCTGATTTAGGTGTTATAGCACCTAATCAAACTATATATGAAGATGATGTTAAACCAGTAGATTATTCTGTAACTAAACACGGTATTATAGGTTTAACTAAATATTTAGCTACCTATTTTGCAGACAAAGGTATACGAGTTAATAGTGTAAGTCCTGGTGGTGTTTATACAAATCAATCAGAAGATTTTGTTGAAAGATTATCTAATCTCATACCGATGGGTAGAATGGCCAAAGAAGATGAGTATAAAGGAGCAATAGTTTTTCTATGTTCAAACGCTAGTTCTTATATGACAGGTCATAATTTAATAATAGATGGGGGTAGAACTGTATGGTAAAACCAAAAGTATGTGAAGGTTGTAAAGTTCCAAAAGGTTGGGGTGAAGAACTTATCATAGAGAACAATGAAATGTATTGTGGTAAACTTTTAATCTTTAAAAAGGGTTGTAAGTTTTCAATGCACTACCATCTAATCAAAGATGAAACTTGGTATGTAAATGAAGGTAAATTTTTATATAGATGGATTGATACAGAAACTGCGGAGACAATAGAACAGAAATTAAAAGTAGGTGATGTAGTTAGGCAGAGAGTTGGACAACCACATCAATTAGAAGCATTAACAGATGGTGTAGTGTTTGAAGTATCAACACAACACTTTGATGATGATTCATATAGAGTATGGAAGGGAGATAGTCAATGATAATTTATGTTGATATAGATGGAACTATTTGTAGAACAGAAGGTTCGGATTATAAAACTGCAGAACCAATATATGAAGAGATATGGAAAATAAATAAACTATACGACAAAGGTAATACCATAATATATTGGACAGCTAGAGGAACTGTAACACAGATAGATTGGTTGACTTTAACAAAAGAACAATTAGATGATTGGGGTTGTCGTTATCACGATTTAAGAGTTGGGAAACCACAATATGATTTATGGATTGATGATAAATCAAAAAACATAGAGGAAATATAATGAGGAGGAAAGATAAATGATATTAGTAACTGGTGGGTCAGGACTTGTAGGTTCGGCTATTGAAGCTGATGTAAAGTTGTCATCAAAAGATGTTGACTTGAGAGATTGGGAATCCACACTGGATTTATTTGAACAATATAAACCAAAAAAGGTTGTTCATTGTGCGGCTAGAGTCGGTGGTGTAGGTGGTAATATTAAAGCTAAAGGTGAATTTTATTATGACAATATAATGATGAATACTAATGTTTTGGAAGCGTGTAGATTAGTTAAAGTTGAGAAATTAGTTTCTTTTTTGTCAACTTGTATTTTTCCAGATAAAGTTGAATATCCATTGACAGAAGATAAAATTCATTTTGGAGCACCTCATTCTTCAAATTATGGTTATGCTTATGCTAAAAGAATGTTAGATGTACAAACAGAGGTTTATAGGGATCAATATGGAGTTAATTTTGTTTCTGTCATACCTACTAACATATATGGGATAAATGATAATTTTAATATTGAAAATGGTCATGTAATTCCATCATTGATTCATAAATGTTATTTAGCTAAAGAAAATAATACAGATTTTGTAGTGTGGGGAAGTGGTAAAGCTTTAAGAGAGTTCATATATTCCAAAGATATTGGAAGATTAACCAATTGGGCTTTAGAAAATTATGATGAAAATAAACCAATTATTCTTACAACAAGTGATGAAATATCAATTAAATATTTGGTTAATTTAATTGTAGAATATGTTGGATTTGAAGGAAAAGTAATTTTTGATAAAGATAAACCAGAAGGACAATTTAGAAAACCATCTGATAATTCAAAATTGTTATCTTATATACCTGATTTTGAGTTTACTTCAATTAAAGATGGTTTAAAAGAAACGATTAAGTGGTTTGTTGAAAATTATGAAAATATAAGGAAATAAATTTATGGGAGAATCAATAAATCTTGTTGCAGATACGATAGATAGTAAAGATATTGATTGTTTAATTGAATGGTTAAAAACCTATCCAAGATTGACAAAGGGGCCATTAACTTTAGAATTAGAAGAAAAATGGTCTAAATGGATAGGTAGAGAATATTCAGTATTTTGTAATTCCGGTTCATCAGCTAATCTTTTGATGTTGTATTCATTGATTGAAATGGGTTATATGAAAAGGAATAAAAAAGTTGTCGTTCCATCAGCTTCTTGGGCTACAGATTTATCTCCGGTTTTACAATTAGGATTAGAACCAATTTTATGTGATTCTAATCTTGAAAATTTATCTGTAGATTTAGACCATTTAGAGAAGATTTTTGAAGAAGAATCACCACAAGTATTGTTGTTGGTGTCTGTATTGGGATTAGTTCCAAATATGGAAACTATTATAAAATTATGTTTAAAACATGATGTTATTTTGTTAGAAGATACTTGTGAATCTATGGGTTCTAAATACAATGGACAAAAATTAGGAACATATGGATTAATGTCAAGTTTTTCTACATATTTTGGACACCATATCTCTACGATAGAAGGTGGTTTTATTTCAACTGATGATTATGAATTATATGAATTATTAGTTTCATTACGGAGTCACGGATGGGATAGAGATTTGAGTAGAAAAACTCAAAAGGATTTACAACAACAATGGGGAGTTTCGGATTTTAATTCTTTATATACATTTTATTATCCTGGTTTTAATTTGAGGTCTACTGATTTACAAGCTTTTATAGGATTAGGGCAGATTGATAAATTGGATGATTTTTGTATAAAAAGAAATGTAAATTTTAAATTATATCAGAAATATCTTGACAATAGTTATTGCAATTTCGTATATTTAGATAATACTTTTATATCTAATTTTGCATATCCAGTTATACATCCAAATAGAGATACAATAGTAGAAGAATTACAGAAGAAAAATGTTGAAGTTAGACCAATGATTTGTGGTTCAATGGGAACACAACCATTTTATGTTAAAAAGTATGGGAGATTAGAATTACCAATTGTTTCTATAATTGATAGGTATGGATTTTATGTTCCTAATCATCCGAAATTGACAGAGGAAGAAATTAAATTAATATGTGATATAATTAATAATCAAATTAAGATAGGAGATTGAAATAATGGATTATGAATATGGTAATATAGGAACTAAAAACCTATTTGAAAAAATAAAAAAGACTAAAAAAATATATATAGAAACAGGGACATATTATGGAACAGGTGTTGCATATGCACTAAATCATTTTGATGAGGTACATTCAATAGAAATTTCTGAAAGATTTTATGATCCTTGTGTTGTAAAATATAAGGACAATCCTAAAGTTAAATTACATTTAGGTGATTCAAGAGTAAAATTACTTGAAATATTAAAAGATACTAATAAACCTTGTGTTATATTTTTAGATGCTCACGGTGATATTAATGATCAAGGACCAAATCCCTTATATGAGGAATTAAAATCTATAAAAGAAAATTCAATAAATAATCACATAATATTGATTGATGATGTTCGTAGAATGGGAGATGAGACAGACCCTTGTTGGAGTAAAATTGATAAAAAGAAATTACATGAAATGTTAAAGGACATAAACAATGAATATCATATATTTGAATATAAGGATACACTTATAGCTGCATTAAAAGAAGATTTAAACTTAAGTTGGTGGGAAAATAATGAATAAAGTAGCCGTTTTATGTAGAGGAAAGTCGTTAGCTGGTATTGATTTTTTACCAAAAGATATAGATTTATATATATTGGTTAATAAATTCGGTGATGAACTTAAGATTAGTAAGATAGGTTCTCATTTGAGAAATAAAAATATTTATCAGGTATTGAGTAGGACTCCTGGTGAACCAGATGAGATGATAAAACAAAAACATTTTAGTGAATATAATATTAAAAAGATGATACAACCATATACAATTCATATGAAAAATCCAAGAGATTTTGGTGATGGTAATAATAGATATTATAGTTTTATTGATGGTAAATTTTATTTTTGTGGAGAAAAAGGTAATCCTATTCCAGCAGAATGGTTAGGTGACCATCATATTCCACATATGGATAATTATCAAGAAAGATACCCACACCATTATCCAAGTTCTGGAAATGCAGCTGTTGGTTACGCTGTTCTTGATTTGAATCCCAAAGAAGTTTATGTCATTGGTATGGATTTTTATGATGTTGGTTATTTAGCAGAAGGTGGTCCTGGTGGACCAGAAGATAGTTATCGTATGAAAGAATCGTTAAGTAAGATTATTGATAGTAAAGAAGAAGTTAAATTTACTGTTATAACTTGTGGTGATTATGAAAAGAGTAAAGATAATTTAGAGGTTATAAAACTTGAAGAAATATAATGATAATATAGATATAATAATAACGGCTGTAGGGCGTATAGAATATTTAAATCTTCTTATACAGAGTATTGAGAAATATACAGAATATTCATATAAAATTTATATAGTTGTTGATGTAAGAAATGAAAAAGAAAAAAACTTTTTTGATGAATTAGAAAATAATTTTAAAGAATTTGATAATGTTTATATTGTTGAATCAAAAAACAAAGAAGATGACAGAGATGGTTTCGCTCCTTGTCCTGTAGATGGAAGGGTTGTTGGTAAACCAAGTTTTTATAAAAGTTTAGCGTATGAAACAGGAATTGAAGTTAGTAATGGTAAGTATGTTTGTTTGTTAGATTATGATGTTGTTTTCTTGAATAAATGGACAGAACATATAATACCATTAACTGAAGAACATTTTTTTGTTTCGGCTATGTGGAGAGGTGATTTAAATATAGCTAGAGACCAGTTTTTTATTTATAAAAGAGAAAAATTTGATAAGGTAAATTTAATTCCAGATTGTTCTATTGGAGATACTACTGGAAATGTAACACATTACGCTCGAGATAATAATCTATCTTTTCATATATGTGAGAATTCAGCTTTACATTATGGTGATGAATCATTGAGAAATAGACATATATTAGATTTAGGTTATGGAGAACAAATCTTTATAAATGATATTCCTTTTTTATATCATTATGGTAGAGGTTCGGCAAGAGATGAAGGACTTTATCAAAGATGGATTGATGTTGTCGGTAGTTATTTGAATGAAAAAAAAGATAAAGAAATTAGTTGGTGGGAAGGGAATAAATGAAAAATTTAATTTATATGGTAGCTATAGACCATGATAAGTATCAATGGAAACATAGTAACTTTGCTAAATATGCTATACCTACTTGGGAGTATTGGTGTAAAAAGAATGATGTAGATTTTATGGTAGTTAGGGAACATGATAAAAGATTTGATGCTCCTATATGGAATAAAGAATTGGTATTTGAAAAAGTTGGAGATAAATATGATAAAATTGGAATTGTTGATGACGATACTATGATAAGATGGGATACACCTAATATATTTGAAATGTATGATGATGAGTTTTGTGCTGTTAGGGATGATGATAATTTGTCTTTCATATATAATAGTTTAAATGCCTATAGTAAGTTCTTTCCTAATGTTAATGTGGATATGGATAGTTACATAAATGCTGGAGTTTTATTTTTTACAAAAGAACATAAAAACATATTCGATTCTCTGTTAAAATTATATTTTGATAACAAAGAAGAGATAGATAATTGGAGTGTTCCAAATGTTGGAAGAGAACAAACTATTTTTAACTATACTTTAGAAAAGTTAAATATTAAGAAAAAAATATTACCACCTTGTTGGAATTTAGTTAATATGCATAAAAAGGGAATGTTTCAACATAATTTTCAATTGGATGATAAAATGTCTTATTTTATTAAATATGGTTACATATGGCACTTTACAGGATTTCCAATAGAAGAACGAGAAAATTTAATGAGACAGACTTGGGAGATAACGAAAGGTAATTATGAATAATATAGTTTTTATTGTAGCTATAGATACAGAACAGAGAAGTAATGACCAGGGTTATGAGTGGTCTATAAAAAGTTGGAAGAAATGGTGTGATAAGAATGGTCATCAATTATTTATTTTAGATAAACCAATTTATGACTTAAAGCAATGTAAAGCTAATTGGCATAAACTATTTGTTTATGATTTATTGGAAAATGAAGGAATAGAATATGATAAGATAGCCATAGTTGATTCAGATACAATAGTTCATCCAGATTGTCCTAACTTTTTTGATATGGTTGGAGATAGTTTTGGTGGAGTTGTCAATCCTATTAGTGAGTGGGTTTTAAGGAGTATGGAAGTATATTCTAAAATAGTTTTTAATAATCATACATTAGATTTTTGGAAATATATAAATACAGGTTTTATGGTTATGGGTAAAAACCATAAGGAATTTGTAAAAAAATCTGTAGATTTTTATTTTCAACATCAAGATACATTTATAGAAATACAAAACAAATTTGGAGTAGGTAATGACCAAACACCTATTAATTATTTATTAGATATTGATAAAGTAGATGTTAAGTTATTATCGTATAAGTTTAATATGCAGGAATTACCAAGAAAAGAAATAATTACAGAAGATTTATTATTCACAAAATTAGGTTGGGTATATCATTTTAATACATGGCCAAAACCTAATCCTAGATATTGGTTAGAAAAAACATATAGGAGTTTGTATGAACAATAAAAATTTTGTTGTAGAGAGATTACTGATGTGGAATCCAGAGAACGGTATTCGTGAGAGAGGAAATCTTTTAATTTCACCATTTACACATCAACAATTTTTTAGGGTTTCACCAAATATATTACCAAAGAATGATGGAAATAATATAAATGGTCCATCTTTAATAAAAGTTCCAGATTGGGTAGAAAATCCATTAGGTGAATATTATTTGTATTTTGCACACCATAGTGGTAAATACATAAGAATGGCATATTCAATGAATAAAAAGAAAAATTCACTTTTGGATGTAGATTTTAAAGTTCACGAACCAGGGACATTAAAATTAGGTGAAACTCCAGGTTATGACCATATAGCTAGTCCAGATGTCCATATAGATAATGAGAATAAAGAGATAGTTATGTATTATCATACACCATATAAAGATTGGCAATATACATTTAAAGCTACATCTAAAGATGGTATAAATTTTGTGTCAGATGATAAACCACTTGGTATGTTTTATTTCAGAGTTTTTAAATGGAAAGATAGAACTTTCAGTATTGCTAAAAATAAAAATACTTCAGGTATAGCTTATGAATTGATTAATGGTGAATGGGTTACACAAGAAGAAAATTTTATAGAAAATATGAGACACGCTGCAGTTTTAGTTCAAGATGATAAGGTTTTTGTTTTTTATACAATAGTTGGTGAAACTCCAGAATCTATATATTGTAGTGAAGTTGATATAAATAATGGTTGGAAATTGGAAAATACTGAAATGTTATTAAAACCTTCTTATCCATACGAAGGATGTAATTTTCCCTTAGCTCCTTCTAAATTTGGTAGTGCCGTAGGTGTAAATGAATTAAGAGATCCTTGTGTTTTTGATGATGACGGTGAAATATATCTTTTGTATACTGTTATGGGTGAAGTTTCAATAACTATGACAAAATTACATAGAATAAATTCTGAAACTAAAAAATATCACATATGGGGTATGAGAAGGAGTGGAAATCACGCAATAACTGAATGGATTTCTTCACATTTTAATAGTACATTTCATCGTAATGATATAATAAAAGATACACCTTGGAATGTAAAAAAATATGAAAGTAGTATTAAACAAAAAGTAAATGATTGTATTATAAATTCTTATGAAGATTTTGAACCAATTGAAGTTAATGATGGTACAATTATCATTTTGAGAGATTGGTACAATATGTGTGCTTCAAGACTTAATAGTGGTAGGGATTGGCAAAATAGTTGTAGGTATAAAAATGAACTACATTTTAATAGAAATTGTGCTGAGGTTTATTTGGAATATTGTAAATTATGGGAAAAATATCCTGATAATTTCATATTATATAATAAATGGTGTAACGATAAAAATTATGAAAAAGAGATAGAAGAACGATATGGTTTGAAACGGGTGGTTCGTAAAAATATACTACCAGAAAGTGGTATAGGAGAAGGTAGTTCGTTTGAAGAGAAATTATCAGAAGATTCTAAATTTAATGAAAGATATTTAAAGGTAATTAAAAAATATCCAGAGGATTGGAAATTGATAATTTCTAATGAAGAAATAAATAAATACTGTAAAAAGATTTTTGGAATAGATATTAAGGAATTATAGTTATGGAAATAAAAAATAAATATATAATAGGAACTCATGTGATGTTTTATGAAATAGAAATGGCAAAAGAACACATAGAGAGTATTATAAATGCAACTAATAGGATAGCTAATAAAGAAAATGTAATGATTGATTTGTTATTTAACATTTCAGAATATTTTGAAAAGGTTGATGTAAATCAAATTTCTAAAGATGAATTGAAACAAAAATTTATTGAATTGATAGAGATGTTAAGAGCTAATGATATTAATGTTAGATATAATTTTTATGATAATGATGATGAACCACTCACTATGGTTGATTATCGTAGAGATTTAAATTATAATAATTGTAAAAAATATGATTATGTTATCTGGGGTGAGACAGATTGTTTATTACCAAGAGAATTATTTCAAGCTCTTGAATCTATAAAAGAATACGCTAACCAAAATAATATTAATAAATATGTTACGACATTCGCCGTTCGTAAGATGTGGGACGATAGTTGGAAACCTTTAGAACATCCAGATTTTACAGATAAAACTTATTATGAAACTAAATTACCAGATGGTAGTAGAGATGATAGAGCTTTTAATGAACCACATAGTATTAGGTATACAATGTCTTTGGAAGAAATGTATGAAGTAAATGATAGAGCTGAACAATTTAATATACAAATTTTAAATTATCCACAATTTGATGGTTCGTGTTTAGTTCTGTCATCTGATTTATTGAAGAATGGAGTCAATGTTCCTCATTGTGTTATGGGACATTTAGTTGATGATACAAGTATGATGATGAGTTGTAAACAACTATTAGGTAACAATTATGTTCAATTTGTAATTAAAAATATATTAAAAGTTCATAACAGAATGAATCCATTGAAAAGAAAATATGCATTAGATATGGATGGTAAAAGAGATTTGGAAAAATCAACGACTGGTAAAAAAGGTGATTGGTTTTATTTAATGAGAGAGTTGGTACATCAGAACTTAAATAAATTTGGTAGTCATCAAGGTAAATTTAATACATATGAAGATTTTAAAAAATTGTTAAAACAATCGGAGGAAAAAAATGATTAAAAAGAGAGCACTTATAACAGGTATAACTGGAATGGATGGTAGTCACTTAGCTGACTTGTTATTAGAAAAAGGATACGAAGTTTTTGGTATGGAAAGAAGAACATCTACACCAAATAGAACTAACATAGAACATCTTGAAGGTAAGATAACTTTTGTTAATGGTGATTTAAGTGATCAAATGTCTTTACTTCGATGTTTAAAAAAGACAAAACCAGATGAAGTTTATAATTTAGCAGCACAATCATTTGTTTATGCAAGTTTTATTACACCGGAACAATCTTCTGATGTAGATGGTTTAGGGGTATTAAGAATGTTAGAAGCTATTAGAGAATATGGTAAACCTGTTAAGTTTTATCAAGCTTCTACATCAGAAATGTTTGGAAAAGTACAAGAGACACCACAAAAAGAAACAACAACATTTTATCCTCGTTCACCCTATGGTGTAGCAAAGTTATACGGTCATTGGATTACAAAGAATTATAGAGAATCTTATGGTATGTTTAATTGTTGTGGTATATTATTTAACCACGAATCTGAACGAAGGGGTGTTGAGTTTGTTACTCGTAAGATTACAGATGGTGTAGCTAGAATACATTTAGGATTACAAGATAAGATTGTATTGGGTAATCTTGATGCAAAAAGAGATTGGGGTTATGCTCCTGATTATGTTGAAGCTATGTGGTTGATGGTACAACAAGATGAACCAGATGATTATGTTATATCTACAGGTAAAACATATTCTATTAGGGAATTTTTAGATTATTCTTTTAAACATATTGGTATTACTGATTGGAGTAAATATGTAGGACAAGATGAACGATATATGAGACCATCTGAAGTTGATTTACTTCGTGGTGATTCAAGTAAAGCTTTGAAAAATTTGGGTTGGAAACCAAAAACTTCTCTTGAAGAAATGGTTGGTAAAATGATAGATAATGATATTAAACAATTGGGAGAAAAATAATGGGACATATTAATACAGAGTATGTGGAAACTCTTTTAAATGAAAAAAGACCTAAAGTTTTTGTAGAAACAGGTACTTTTAAGGGGGGAATACCACAAAGAATGTTGATGGACGGAACTTTTGATAAATGGGATAAAGTTTATACTATCGAATTAAATAATGAGATGTGTAAAATAGCTTCGAAAAGATATTCTTTATTTGAAAAAGGTCAACCATTCAATACAGATACAGATGAAAAAGATGAATCGTTCAATCAAAGAAAAGAATTTTTTGGTGGAAAATTGGTTTTAATACAAGGTGATTCTGGTGAGAAATTAAAAGAAGTTTTATCAGAAGTTGATGAACCTATGGTCTTTTGGTTAGATGCTCACGCTGGAGCTAAGGAAGGATATGAGAGGGGCGAAGTTGATTGTCCATTGTTACAAGAACTTGAACTTATTAAAAATCATAAGATTAAAAATCATTTTATAGCTGTAGATGATGCTAATATGTTAGGTCAAATTCAAGTTAAAGATGGTGAAACAGTTTGTGATTATACCAGTATAACAATGAATAAAGTAACAGAAAAAATGTCTCAATTTGAAGTTGACTATACAATTGATATAACAAAACCATTTGGTCAAGATATGTTAGTAGCTATACCACAAGAAGTCATTACTGCAGGTTCTAATGATAATTGGTGGAGTTAAATGAGAATAATTGTTATAACACAACCATTTCCAATGGGAGAGTATCATTGGAAAAAATATGAAGCTGAACATTTGTCTAATCTCGGACACGAAGTATACCTACTTGAACAATTGAATGGTAGAGATTATGACGATGACTATGTGAATCAAGCAATAGAGTTAAAACCAGATATAATCTATTCTACACCAGCTGACCACAAGACATTTGAGGTTATAGAAAAAATAGATTGTAAGAAAGTTATAAATATTTGTTCTTTGGGTATTATGAAAAATCACATAAGTGAGTGGGTTAATTATTATGGAAAATGGTGGGATAATATGTTCACTAATTCGATGGTTTTATATGAAGCTTCAAAAAAGGTAACTGATAAAGTTATACATTATCAGTTTCCATTAGTTCCACTTGATGAAGAACAGATTAAATCAGAACCAAACTATTCTCACGATTGTGTATTTTTGGGACAAGGATTTCATAGATTATCTATTCCAGAATTTAAAAAAGAAAGAGAAACATTCTTTTTTGGAAATTATGATTTTGATTTTAAAGTTTACGGTAATGGTTGGCCAAATACAAATTGGAGTGGTGGAGTTTTACCTGATGGTCATATTGGTAAGTTGTATAGTTCAGCTAAGAGTGCAGTTGGAGTAATTGAACAAGATCAAAGAGTATATGGACTCATAAATAATAGATATAGTGAAATGGGATATTGTGGAGTTCCTATTATAACTTTTGATTATAAAGATGTTGATTGGTTTGGAGCTGAGAAGTATTTAAACTTTATATCATCTTATGATGAATTTAGAAATATGGTACATAGATGTATTAATAAGGAAGATGAAATAATTGAAAAAACTATTAATTTCAAAAAGTTTATGAATAATCAACATAAAACTTATTTAGAGAAATTGGAGAAAATAATAAATGACTAATGTTGTAATAGCAATAGATGATTTACATCCGGAACAAGGTTGGGGATGTGATGGGGATTTGTCTGTAGCCTATCTTAAAAATCTATGGGAAGAGTTTGGTTGTAAGTTTACATTATTTATTCCATCTAATTATCACGGAAAGTATCCATTATCCGAACATAAAGATTGGGTTAATTTTTGGTTAAAACAAGAATGGGTAGAGTTAGCAGCTCACGGACATTATCATAAATGTGAAAGAACAGACATTGGTGAATGTGAGTTTTTTGAATTAGATACAGAGGAAAAAACTGAAAATAGGATACAAAAATGTTTAGATGAATGGCAAAGTGTTGGACATTTTCCAAAAGGTTGGAGAAATCCAGGTTGGTTAGCTCATCCTAATGCTGTAAAAGTATTAGGTAGGTATTTTGATTATTCAGCTATTCACGAGGAACATAATCATAATTTATCTTGGGATTGTAAAACATTTATTGGTTGTGATGGAATACACGAAACAGATTCTATTAAAATATATGGTGATACTTTTATGTTTCAATCTCATATAGCTGGTGATTGGAACGATAATATATGGAATGAAGAAAATTATAAAAATTTCAGAAATGTCTTGGAATATTTGTCAGAAAATTATAAATTAAATTACAAAACATTGGGAGAATTAGTTTGAAAATATTAATTACAGGTGGTTCTGGAACAATAGGAAAGGCTTTTATTAAAGAGTTTCCACAACATAAATATTTTAATGTTAGTAGAAATGAGAAGTTTTTAACAGATTTGATGAGAGAATGTCCAAATGTTACAAACTTTATTGGTAACATAGAAGACAAAGAGTTTTTGTTTAGAGTTTTTAAGGATGTTAAACCTGATGTAGTAATTCATGCCGCGGCAATGAAACACATTAATATAGCAGAGGAAAACCCTATACAAGCGTGTCAATCTAATGTAATTGGTAGTATAAATGTTATCAACGCTAGTGTTTTAACTGATGTGCCTATAACAATAGGAATTAGTACCGATAAGGCATGTTCCTCGGAAAGTGTATATGGTGATACTAAATCATTAATGGAAAAATGTTTTATGGAAGCTAATACAGACAAAAATATATTTGCACTTACAAGGTTTGCTAATGTAGCACATAGTAATGGTTCTGTATTACCATTTTGGTTAAAGTTAAAGGAAGAAGGTAAAACATTAAAGTTAACAAGTGAGAAGATGAATAGATTAATGTTTTCCAAATCAGATTCTGCTAAACTTATCAACAGAGCCATCAACAAATGTAAATCAGATGGTGGAGGTTTTGTTTGTTCTTATAAAATGAAATCAGTTAATATGTTAGATTTAGCTAAAGTTATTTCTGATGATGTTGAAATAGTGGGGTTGAGACCAGGTGAAAAGTTAAATGAAGATTTGATAAGTGATAAAGAAGTTCCATTTACTTATGTTCACGATGATATGATTTACATATATAATCAAGAGAATTTAGATATGAATACATTAACAAGAGGTTACTCATCAGTAAGTGCCGAAAGAATGACTGAAGAAGAAATGGAGGAGTTAGTTTGGAATACAAAATAGCGTGGTTTACAGAAGGTAACTGGACTGGTAAAGTTCCAAGAAATCATCCGAATATGAGAAATGATATGGCTTGGATGCATACTTTTGATGTAGACCATTATCCAATCAATACTGTACATCAGATAACAGATAAATATGATATAGGGATAGTAACTCTTCCAAAAACAAATATTGATATGTTATCTCAATATCCATTGATTGAATCTATGAAAAGGATATGTAAAAAGATAGGAACTATGCAAGAAGGTCCATCTTGGTATTTTCAAGATTATCCAATGGATCAACAGATATGGTTTTATAATGTTTTAATGGAAATGGATTTTATATGGTGTCATAATAAAATTGATAAAAAGTATTATAAAGGATTAACCAAAAAGAAATGTTATGTAAATCCTACATTAATGATTGAAGATTTTATTAAACCTAAAGTTGAACCTGGGGCTAGAAGTGGTGTAATCATTGGTGGTAATATGGTTAGGTGGTATGGTGGATTTGATTCTTATATTGTGGCACAAGAATTTGATACAGAGATATTCGCACCATCGATGGGGAGAAAGATAGAAAGAGAAGATGAGATGGAAATAACTCATTTACCATATATGAGTTGGGTTGAATGGATAAGTCATCTATCACAATTTAAATATGGAGTTCATCTAATGCCAACCGTAGCCGCTGGAACATTCACATTGAATTGTGCTTATTGGGGAATACCTTGTATTGGTTATGAGGGATTGGATACACAATCAAGATGCCATCCACAATTGACTATCAAAATAAATGATTTAAAACACGCTAGAGAATTAGCTAATAAATTGAAGAATGACATTGGTTTTTATGAAGCACAAAGTGAAACAGCAAAAAACAATTTTAATGTATTTTTTGGAGAAAAAGAGTATATTTATACTATGAATAAAGTAATAAAAGAGGTTATGAATGAAACCAATTAGTTTTATACAACCAAGTAGAAACAATCTAAAATACCTTAAATGGTCATATAATTCTATCAGAAAGAATTTAGGATACATACACGAAATATGTATGGCTGATGATTTCTCAACTGATGGAACTTGGAAATGGATGCAAGAGATTAGTAAGAAAGATCCAAATGTTAAGATACATAGAAATGAAGGACCAGAAAGATTAGGACATACAATTTTGTATGATACATTAGTTAATGACTATTCCACAAATGAAATAGTTATGATTTATCACGCAGATATGTATGCTCTACCAGGTCTTGATGAAGAGGTTAGTAAGCATATCAAGAAAGGTGTGGTAGTTAGTGGTACAAGAATAGAACCACCACTACATCCAGATGGACCTGAAAAGTTATTACACGACTATGGTATTGAACCTGAAGAGTTTGATGAGTTAAAATTATTAAGAGAGTATGAAACATTCAAAAGAGATACAACAACAGAAGGTATCTTCGCTCCTTGGGCTATAATGAAAGAGGATTTCCAATCAATAGGTGGCCACGACCCATTGTATGCTCCACAATCAAAAGAAGATTCAGATATATTTAATAGGTTTGTATTAGCTGGATATAAATTAGTTCAGACTTGGAGTGGTTTCGTATATCATATGACTTGTAGAGGTAGTAGATTTGCTGATGGTGCTAAAAGAAACCCTGCAGGACAGGTATTTATGAAAGGTAGAGAAACTGATGAATGGTTAAAACAAAATCATAAAAGTACTCGTAACTTTATTCGTAAGTGGGGTCACTTTGTTAAACACGATGCATTGATGAAACCAATCGTACCACCAAAGTATGATATTGGATTTGTTATACATAATTGTAATTATGATATATTGTATGAGTTAGAGCCGTGGTGTTCAAGTATTTATGTAGATAGTCCAATCATCCAGGGATATATTGATGAGGAACAACCAAACACGATGTTTGATTTGAGAGAAAGAGTAAATTCTAAAATGAATAATGTTACAAATGATATAGAAGTTGAGTTTAATGCTAGACAGTTTACACCAGAACAATTTAATTATATAGCACAACTACCAGAAATACTTTCAAATGATGAAGAACTTGAAGTTGGTGAGTTTGAGTTAGGTATATTTACAATTACAGTTAATAAAATTAAAACATATGAAGAGGAGTTAATTAAATGCGAGCGTTAGTAACTGGTGGAGCAGGATTTATAGGTTCACACATAGTTAATAGATTTATATCCAAAGGATATGATGTAGTTGTATTAGATAGTTTAGAAGAAACATCAGACTTGAGTCGTATAGATGGTGATATTCATCTTATTGTTAAGAGGATGGAGAGAATTCAAGATTTACCAAAAGTAGACTTGGTAGTTAATTCAGCTGCAGAAACACATGTAGATTACTCTTTTGATAGACCTTTGGATTTTGTGAATGCAAACATAATAGGGTTACATAATTTATCTAAATATTGTTGTGATAATAATATACCTCTTATTCATTTGAGTACTGATGAAGTTATAGGAACTGGTGAAGATTTATATGAGGATTCTATGTTAAAACCAACAAATCCTTATGCGTTTACTAAATGTGCTGGTGAGAATTTATTACATTCTTATGGTTATTCATATGGTTTAAATTGGAAGGTTGTTAGATTAAATAATACCTATGGTAAAAAACAATTTCCAGATAAATTAATACCAAAATTTATAAATTTAATTAATGACGGTAAAAAAGTAACAATACACGGCCGTGGTTTGGTAACAAGAAATTTTTTACATGTTGAAGATTTTGTTGATGCTGTAGAAACTGTGTTTGAAAAGGGTGAAATTAGAAATATATATAATGTTTCAACAGAAGAAGAATATTCAATTATTGAGGTTACAAAAATGATTTGTGAAACTATGAATGTACATTTAGAAGATGTTATAAAATATGTAGAGGATAGACCATTTAATGACCCTTGTTATCATTCAAAAAGTGATAAATTGAGAAACTTGGGATGGTCTCCTAAAAGAAATCTAAAAGATTCTTTACCAGATTTAGTTAAACATTATTCAATTAAAGGTAATACAGAATGAAATGTTTAGTAACAGGAGGAGTTGGATTTGTTGGTACTAATTTGATTAAAAAATTATTAGAAGGATATGACAATAGAGTTACATCTTTGGATAATTATACTACTGGTAAGATAGAAAATCAACAAAAAGGTTGTAAATATATACATGGGGACATAAGAGATTATAAAGCTTTGGGTAATTTTGATGTTATATTTCATATGGCAGCTTTACCAAGAATAGGTCCTTCATTTAAAAATCCAAAAGAAGTATTTGATACTAATGTTTTAGGAACACAAAATGTTTTAGAGTATGCTAGAGTTTATAATATTCCTGTAATATATGCTGGTTCAAGTTCATTTCACGGAGGAGTTTATAAAAACCCATATACATTTACAAAATGGCAAGGAGAAGAGTTGTGTAAAATGTATAGTAATATATTTGGAGTTACAACTTCAATTTGTAGATTTTATAATGTCTATGGTGACTATATGATAAATGAAGGAGCTTATAGAACTGTATTATCTATTTTTAAAGAACAATATGAAAAAGGTAAACCATTAACTATTACAGGTGATGGAGAACAACGAAGAGATTTTACGCATGTTGATGATATTGTTGATGGTATGATAAGAGTAATGAGAGCGATGAATGGTGAGGTAGATATGTTTTATCATGGAGTAGAATTTGAATTGGGTAGAGGTAAAAACTATTCTATTAATGAGATAGCTGATATGTTTGGTGAAGATTATCCAAAAGAATATATAGATACTATAAAAGGTGAAGTTAGAGAAACATTATGTAAAGACGAAACTACAAAAGAAACATTAGAATGGAAACCAAAAATTAATTTAGGAGATTGGATAAATGAACTTAAAACAAAAAATAATTAGGTGGGTGTTGAATACATTTGGTACTGTATATATTATTATAGAACAATTTGTAGAATACCCTGATGATGATGTTATATTAGGTATGGAAATAGATGAAGACTTACAGACGATGAGTAGGAAGAACTTATGTAGGTATATGGATGCTGTACTACCTGAAAGAGGTTTCTTTGATATACAGTCTACAAGTAAGATACGATTAGGTTGTCAACTACTACGAGAGTTTAAACAATTAAAGAAGAATAAAAAATGAAAAGAATAGGAATAGTAGGACAAGGTTATGTAGGAACTGCAGTTAAAGAGGTGTTTAGTAAACACTACGAAACAAATACATTTGATTTGAATGGTAATTGTAGTTGCGAAACATTAGATGAATTAGTAATTAATTCAGATATTATATTCGTATGTGTTCCAACACCGATGAAAAAAGATGGGAGTTGTGATACAGGTATAGTTGAAAATGTTGTTATGGATATTAATGCTATAGCGTTGTGGGAAAAACTTGAAGATAAGATAGTTGCTATAAAATCAACAATACCTCCTGGAACTACTAACAAATTTAACAAACAAGCTGAAGCTGTAACTGTAATATTTAATCCAGAGTTTCTAACAGAAGCTAATTTTATAGAAGATTTTAAAAATCAGAGTAGGATTATAATTGGTGGACAACGACCAGCATCAACTGAATTAAGACAAGTATACTCATTAGTATTTCCTGATGCGAAGATAGTTAAGACTGGTTCTAAAACAGCAGAGATGGTTAAATATTTTACAAATACATTCTTAGCTACAAAAGTATCATTTGCAAATGAAATGTATCAGATTTGTGATGAATTAGGTATTGATTATGATAAGGTTGTAGAGTATTCTACATATGATGAAAGATTAGGTAAATCACATTGGGCAGTTCCAGGACCTGATGGACATTACGGTTTTGGTGGTAGTTGTTTCCCAAAAGATATAAATGCATTGATTAGTGTTGCTAAAAAATTAGATTTAGAACCTAATGTGTTGATTGGTGCTTGGAGTACTAATTTAGATGTACGACCAGAAGCGGATTGGGAAGAATTGAAAGGTAGAGCCGTTGTTGATGAATAAAAAAAAGATCTTGACTTATATAGTAAAAAAGTCATATATTAAAGAGTATATTGATATATTTATATATATTGGAGAATGAATATGAGTAAGTATAAAAACAAAGATGGGATAGAATTAAACTATACAGGTAATGATATACATCAACAATTAGTTAGAGAGGTTATATCAGAGGCTGTTAAACTTTGTAGTGAATATGACTGGTCTAATGAAGTATCAATGAGATTTGCATTACAAAGAACGAAGGATTTTTTAATAGAAAATTTTGATTTGGAGAAAAAAGATGAAAGATAAATTAGGTCCATATGTACAAAGGTTAATGACTACTGTTATTGACATAGAACAAGAACAGTTTGTTAAAGATTTAGCATGGGATGAATTAAAAAGATTAAATATAAATATAGAAGAATTTCTTAGAAAACATTCAAAAGATGATTCTAAGGATAGAGAAAAAACAGAAAAAATCTTATTACAGGAGGACAAAAATGTCAAAGATAAGTAAAGAAGGTTATGAACAAATAACCGTAATTAAAAATGCACTTGATTCAATGTTTGATAAACTTGATAGAACTGTATATTTAGAAACTCAAGGAAAAGTTAAAAACATTGAAGATAAATACACAAAAACAAATGTATTTAGTTCAGTTAAAGATGAATTTGAAGCTATAGCTGGTATAGTTGAAAATGCATCAACTTGGGAGGAAGTAGTATAATGGCACCAACAAATGATCAAGTTAATGACAGGTATAATCCACCAGGAGTAAATTCTCCAGATTTTGAAAGATTTACATTTGGTGAACTTGAAGTTGATGAATTGTACTGGCAGTCAAACCAACCAGGTGATAATATACCATGGAGAAAGACAAACCAAACACAAGGAACTAATTTGAGAACTCAAACGGTTCACAATTTTAATACAGGTACTGTAGTCTGGCAGAAAACATAGTGGATAACTCTATACGAAAGCCTATTCGTATTCCTGGTAAAAGAATAGTAATTACCAAGAATATGATACTTGAAGCTCAAAAACATACTAAATCTAATATGGCAGCGTCAAGATGGTTAGGTGTGACTTACAATACATACAGGAAGTATGCTAAAACATATGGTGTATTCGAACAACACTTAAACAAAGAGGGTTTTGGTATTAAAAAAGGTTGGGCTACATATAAAGTACCTGTTGATGATATTATAACAGGGAAGAGACAACCACCTGCAAGGTGGTCTCACAAGGTTTTTAAAAAGAGGTTAGTCGAAGATGGTTATTTCCAAGAAGAGTGTCATAATTGTTCATACAATGAGACTAATATTAAGACAAATAATGTTTGTTTATCTATAGATTTTAAAGATGGTAATCACGATAATTTCAGATTAGATAATTTGAGATTTTTGTGTCCAAATTGTTATTTGTCTTACAATGGTTATTTTCCAGGTTCAAAAAGTTTTTGTAAATAATTTAACATAAAAAATAGATGATACCATTATTTAAAGTACATATGTCGGAAGAAGCTGTAAAGGAATCTTCAAAGGTTCTTGATTCTGGTTATATAGGACAAGGTCAAATAGTTGATGAGTTTGAACGAAACTTATCTAATTATTTAGGTTTACATAAAAGGTTTATAATGACTACTAATAGTGCAACTTCGGCCGAACATTTAGCATTACATATGTTAAAAAAGAAAGGTACTCTGACAGAACCTTTTCCAGAGTTTGGTGGTGCTGTTGTTAACAAGTGGGATGGTTTACAAGATTGGGGTAATTATTCATATGGAGATGAGGTGTTATGTACATCATTAACTTGTACTGCTACCAATTGGCCTGTATTAGCTAATAACCTTAAAATAAAATGGGTTGATGTGAATCCAGATAATCTCAATATGGACTTGGATGATTTAGAAAGAAAAATATCAACAAGGACTAAAGTGATTTACCTTGTTCATTGGGGTGGTTATCCAATAGATTTGGATAGAATAGAAAAGATAAGGACAAAAACATTTAATAAGTATGGGTTTAGACCAATAGTTATTGAAGATTGTGCACATTCATTTGGTTCTAAATATAAAGGTAAATATATTGGAAACCACGGTAATATTTGTACATTTAGTTTTCAAGCTATTAAACATTTAACATCAGTTGATGGTGGTATGTTAGTTACACCTTATCAAGAACATTACGAAAGAGGTAAGTTATTGAGGTGGTATGGTATAGATAGAGAGAACAATTCAAAAGATTTTAGATGTGAGGCTGATGTAGAAGAGTGGGGATTTAAATTTCATATGAATGATGTTAATGCTTCTATTGGTATGGCCAACTTAAAAGATATTAACAAAGTTATCAACAGACATAAAGACAATGGTAACTATTATAATGAACAATTAAAGGATGTTCCTGGTGTTACTTTACTTGAGAATAAAGACGATAGAGAATCTGCCTATTGGATATATTCTATGAAGGTAGATAATCACGATGGTTTTATGAAACATATGAAAGAGTGTGGAATAATGGTAAGTAGAGTTCACGAGAGAAACGATAAACATACTTGTGTTAAAGATTACCGAACTGAATTACCTAATTTAGATAAAGTAATTAAAGAAATGATATGTATTCCTTGTGGTTGGTGGGTTACTAACGAGGATAGAGAATATATTGTAGATTGTATAAAACAAGGTTGGTAAATGAAAATTAAAAAAATATTAATTTATGGTTCAGCACATTTAACTCAAGAAGCGTGTAAATTATTAAAAAATCATTATGAGTTAGTTGGACATATACCATCTGTAAATCCAGTTATAGCTGGAAAAATGGATATACCAATAGTTGATGAAAATATTGAACATGATATTAAACTTTCTTTACAATATAATAGGAAGATAGTAAATGTTGAAAATGTTTATAATGTTCATACTGGATTATTACCTTTATGGGGAGGAGTTGACATTTTATATCATACGATAAAGAATAGAAATGAGAGTTATACATTTGAACAAGGATTAACTTTTCATAAAATGTCTGATGAGTTTGATTATGGACCAATTATTAGTAAAATCACTTATCCTGTTTATGAAAACGATAGTATGGTTGATTTGTATGAAAGGATTACACAATGTTTTCCATCTTTTGTGTTGAGTGGATTAAAATTATTAGAATCTCTTGATGATAAACAAATAAATGATTGTCATAAAGAAAAACCTAGAATTTTTAAAAGAGGAAAAATAGATAAAAAAGATTTTCAGTTATATGAAGACACTCTGGTAGATTTAAAGAGGAAATATGAAAAAATATAAGAAAGAGGAAATATGAAAAAATATAAGTATGACATTAAAAAATATGATTTTGTTGGTGAAATTGAAACATTATATAAGGTAAATGATTTATCTGAGATACATAATCAATGGTCAGAAGCTATAAAGTATGATGTACTTGATGATGTTAGTACAGACCAATTAACTGTTTATCATAAACATTTTTATGATAATTCAAAAGATTCAAATTGGTATTTTATATATAATTCTTTTATTAAAGAAATAATTCAACCTTTAATTGGAGAAGATATTCTATACCAAGGGATACCAACATTTAGAGTTCATCAACCATCTAATTTAGCTGTAGCAGCGTTTCATAGGGACAAGGATTATAGTCATTCTGAACATGAGATTAATTTTTATTTACCATTGACTAAAGCTTGGGGTAATAATACTATTTGGGTTGAGAGTGAAGAAGGAAAAGGAGATTATTCATCAATAGATACTGAAGTTGGTGAGATGTGGATGTGGAATGGTGCTAATCTAATGCATGGTAATAAAATAAATGATACAGGTAAATCAAGAGTTAGTGTTGACTTTAGAGTTATACCAACAAAAAAATATAAAGATAGTAATAGGATAAGTGTTACAAATAAAACAAAAATGATTATAGGAGAATATTGGAATGAAATTAAATAAATACAAAAATGGAATAGATTTCACATTTGCAACCTTCGCTCTTAGGTTACCTTGGATGCGTGATTACACAAGATTTTTGGTAGGTAGTATTCATAAGTATACTAAAGATATTCCATATAAAATTTATATAGTGTATAATTATGTGACAGATGAATTTCAAGAGGAAGATAGAGGTTTAAAAGGTTTTAATGATGGTAAGAGTGAATTAGAAGCGTTGAAAGAAATGTTTGGAAATGATGAACATGTTATTTTAGTTGAAGGTGTCGACCAAAGTGCTACTACAAGACTTAGTGGTAGAGGAGAATGGTTTCAGAATAGTGGTACTTTTCCTGGGTCTATAGATAAATGTCCTGTTAGAGCACCAAGTAAATATCATTCGGAGGGATTAACGATTGGAGCTAAAGAGGGTAAACAAAAATATATCTGTTACTTAGATCCTGATTGTGTTTTTGTTAATGATTGGACAGAGGAGTTGTTACCATTACTTGAAAAATATTTTTATATTTCAAATAGATGGGACCCAGGTACAATGTTTTTTGATTGTGAAAAACCACAACCAAGAGAGGATCGAACACTTACAGAATCACAGTTAGGTAGAGGTTGTCCTCAATTTATGATTATGAAAAGAGAGAGTTGTGAGAATAATAAATTATGGCCTGACATAAGTTACAGAGATGTAGGTTCAAATATAACTTGGTTTGCACAAACTAAAGACCTACCCTTTATGTGTTTGAAAAATTCATATTGGTGGAGTCATTGGAGAGGACATAGAGGAGTATCTTGGGATGATGTAAAAGACCATACAGTAAACCCAGAAAATAATATACTCAAAATGACGAGAGCGAAAGAAGGTTATATACACGAAGAAGCATTTCTACCAACTGATGGAAACAGTATTGGTAAATCATTTTGGGTACATCAAGTTAAACATGGGGTTAGACCCAGACAACAAAATGACCATTGGATAAAAGCTATAAGTAAAATATTATATGGAACAGTTAGAGTTAACGGAGAATCTATGACGAAAGAACAATTTGAAAAACATTTACAAAAACTTACTGATGAAATAACCGATGAAGCCAAGTTATTAGTTAATGATTATAAAGATAATCCATCAGAAGAAAGTGGTTCGGTAGTACAAATTCATGAGGGAAGTCCATATATAGCTTCAAGAAAAGAAAGATTGATAAAACTTTCTAATGTTAAATTAAAAACAGATTGATATAAATAAATTTGTATATTTATATATAGAAAAATAGGAGATAAAGTATGAGTAAACTAAATGATTTTTTATTACAATTCGGTACAGACAAGTTTATGCATTTTGTCGTTGGTGGAATGGTAATGGGAATAACAAGTAGTTGGATAGTATTAGGTATAGTAGGTGTAGGAAAAGAACTCTATGATTATAAGAGTTACGGAAAATTTAGTAAAGCAGACGCAGTAGTTACAATTTTAGGTGGTGGATTTTCATATGTTGCAAAACTAATATGGGAATTATTACCGTACACAATATTTTAAATAGGAGAATATAATGGCAAGGAAAAAGAAAAAACTTGATAAACATAATTATTCAGCGAAACTTGATAGAGTGGTGGATGGTGACACTTGTGATGCTCTTATTGACTTGGGTTTTAATACTTTCGTCAAGAAGAGAATTAGATTTTTCGGTGTGGACACCTGGGAATCACGCACTCGTAACCTTGAAGAAAAGAAAAAAGGTTTAGCCGCTAAAGAATTTACAAAGGACCTATTGGAAAATTCTGACAATGGTAAATTTGTAATAAAATCTCACGGAGTAGGAAAATATGGTAGAGTACTTGGTGAGTTGTTTGTAAAAGGACATGAATCATCAGTAAATGAATTACTTAAAGAGAACGGCCATGCTTATGAATATCATGGCGAAAAGAAAAAAATATTTGGAGGTTAAATGAGATTAGTAGATTATAGAAATAGAGAACTTGAAATAGGACAACGAGTTCGTATTGAAGAGGACATCCCATCAGAGAATGGAATGTTATATAAAAATAGCATTGTTAAATTGGATGAATTTAATGATATAACTAAAAAAATAAGAGTTACGGATAAATTAGGTAAAGTATGGTGGGTTGAACCATCACAGGTTAGTTCTAGTTTCTTATAGGAGAAAACAATGTGGAATTATAAATTATTATTGAGAATATTTAGAGTTGTTGTAGCTTTAGTAGTGTTTTTAGTAACATTAAATAGTTGTGATGATTCAAATCCAGTTACATCTGAAGACAATTCATTAAGGATGATGGAACAAAACACGATAAACCCTGGTGATTTACCACAACCTATGATTGTAGGTGGAACACAAGTAGACCCAGCCTGTCCAGATTGTAAATATGAATTTATGGTTTCATTACAAGGTGGAGGATGGTGGGGTGGCCACTTTTGTGGTGGTTCACTTGTAAGAGAAGATTGGGTGATTACGGCAGCTCATTGTGTTCAAGGAGAATCTGCAAGTAGTATAGATGTAGTAATTGGATTACATAATGTAAGTGCTACAAGTGGAGCACAATCAAGAGGTGTAGAGGAAATAATTGTACATCCACAATATAATGGTGGTTCATTAAACAATGATTATGCACTTTTAAGATTATCATCACCAATTACAGATTTTGAACCTATACAATTATGTACAGATGATTCACACGATGAAGAACCTGTAATGTCAACAACAATGGGATGGGGAGCAACATCATCAGGTGGTAGTAGTTCATCAGTATTATTAGAGGTGGATGTACCTATTGACGATAGTTGTGGGAGTTATTCTAATTCAGAGATTACCAACAATATGATATGTGCTGGAGATGGAAATGGTGGTGAAGATTCTTGTCAAGGAGATAGTGGTGGTCCACTTATTATGACAAACGATGAAGGTGAGTATGAACTTATTGGTGTAGTTAGTTGGGGATATGGTTGAGCGGATGCTCAGTACCCAGGTGTGTACTCTAAAATTCATAGTAGATTAAGTTGGTTCTTTGATTATATAGGAGAACCTGAAACTGAACCAGAAGATGAAATACTTTTAGGTGATGTAAATTTTGATGAAGTAATAAATGTAGCAGACATTATTTTAGTAGTCAATATAATTTTAAATCCAAATGGTGCATACATACCAGAAATGTTAACCGCTGCTGATATGGATGAAGATGGAACTATTAATGTTGTTGATGTGATACAATTAGTTAGTGAAATATTAAGTACGACATTCAGAGGAGCAGTTGAGTGGTTAATAGAAAACTTCCCTGAATTAGAAGTAGAACGAAGATTACAAGAATTAGATAAATCAATACATTTCGCAAAATAGGAGATATGATATGGGAAAAGAAGTTAAAAAATATGGTTATAGTTGTAAATTGGACAGAGTCGTTGATGGTGATACTTGTGACGCTCTTATCGATTTGGGTTTTAAAACTTTCGTGCACAGGAGAATACGATTTAAAGGCGTGGACACCTGGGAAAGTAGAACTCGTGACCTTGATGAAAAGAAAAAAGGATTAGCTGCTAAAGCATTCACAAAAGATTTATTAGAAAATTCAGATGATGGTAAGTTTTCAATTATCTCATATGGAACTGGTAAATATGGTAGAGTGTTAGGTGAGTTATTCGTAAAAGGACACGAAAAATCAGTAAATGATTTGTTATTAGAAAATGGACACGCTTATGTATATGAGGGTGGGAAGAAAAAAGTATTTGG
>Ga0080013_1001609_pt1 | contig 29245 bp, 63 predicted proteins | sample ETNvirenome_6_85_FD_69236 | JGI IMG/M metagenome (GOLD analysis project Ga0080013, IMG submission 69236) | Marine viral communities from the Pacific Ocean - ETNP_6_85 (SPADES assembly) (version 2) | ecosystem: Environmental > Aquatic > Marine > Oceanic | place: Pacific Ocean | collected 2013-06-19 | reverse complement strand
GAGTTTCGTCCCAGTCATCTACAATGCCAATTAATTCACGAAGAGTCTCCTCGGGCCCTATAGCTTGAATAAGTTTGTCAATTCCATCATAAATGTCCGATAGCGCGTCGTCGACAGTCGGAAGCGCTTCTCTTGGATAAGGAGGTCGGGCTTCTTTGATAATTCTTCTTAGTTGATTCTTAGATACTTTCATCCTATATCCTTACTCCGGTATAAATTAGACCATCATCTTCCATAATGCCGTCCGGCCAGACAGCTTGCCACTGACCATAGAATCTTTCTACAGCGGTGTCATCACCTACATCAACAATGACCTCCCCGCCTCGCTCATCTATATAAACATTGTCACCGAATATTGCGATGGCCTGACTTAACACTTCGTCTTCGACGTCTTTCTCCATCGGCGCTAGGGGGTCATGCTGCCATTGCTCAAGAAGTTTCTGCTTTTCTTCTCGAATAATTCTTCTTAGCTGTCGTTTGGTGGGCTTCATTTCTTAAAATCCTCCAGCTCTAATTGTATCAGCAATATCAGCCTCTGGTATGCCTAATGCTCGGCACTGTTCTAAAACTGCAGTAAGATTATCTAACGCGTCGAGTTGATCATTGTCTAAATTAACATATAGATCTCCGATGGGCGCCTGATAACCAGGCAAGTTCGATGATTCAGAAAGCTTACGCTTCTCTTCTTTGATGATTCTTTTTAGCTGTCTTTTGGATACTTTCATAATGCTAAACATGCTCCTCGCAAAAATACGCTTAAGACTATGACCAGAAAACCAAGAGCACACCCGGCCATGACTAAATCCTTAAGGGATATCCCCCTCCATTCCATCCAGTCTTTTACACGTGTAATTAAATTAGGCATAACTATTCATTTCCATACCGGTTTCTATCACATAATCAATAATTTCTTGTACCGGCTGCTCTAGAGTCTCAGGCTGCGGCGGAATATAAAGAGGAAGTTGTAAGATATTTTCCTCTCGATTATACGCTGGACCTTTGTCTTGTCTACGAATAGAATCAATCATCCAAGGTGGAAAATTTATCTCTCCGATACTATGACTTTGCTTCTTAAAGGTGTGCACGTTAATCAAGTCTCCGCAGGCTAACAATAAGTATGCTTTCTAAAGCAATCAGACTACTTGCTTTGCAAAGAGAGACATGAGCTCTTTAACTTTTGCACAATACTCGCTCAAGTTAGCCCATCCCTCTTCGGGGAATAGCACAGGCCTTTCTATTAATGGATGTAATGGAACATAAAAGCCTGTGTGTTCATGTAGCATCACTTTCTGTTGGGCCAGAGTGCCATCTAAGATTCCATCAATGATTAACCTGGTGGTTTTTATAGGCATTCTCGTCCCCTTACCGTAGGGCCCTCCAGTCCACCCTGTGTTAACAAGCCAGCACTGCACGTCATGTTGCAGGATCTTCTCCTTTAATAAATTTGCGTACATGCGCGTAGGGAGTGGCATAAACGGCCCACCAAAGCATGGAGAAAATGTAGCGACCGGTTCGGTTATACCCGACTCTGTACCGGCAACCTTCGCCGTATATCCAAGAGCAAACTGCTTTACCGCTTCTTCTGGTTGTAGCTTAGCAACTGGAGGTAAAACCCCAAATGCGTCGCACGTCAGCATAATGATATTTTTCGGATGACAGTTTACATAACCGTCCTCGTCCGCATTAGCAATAGATGTAGTCGGATATGACGCTCTGCAATTTTCGGTAAATACATCAATATCGAATGCCGGTCCACCATTCAAAATTGCAACGTTCTCTAAAATAGTTCCTCGTGCATGACATGCTTCCCAAATCTCCGGTTCATCTTCTTGTGATAGTCTGATTGTCTTTGCATAACATCCCCCCTCAAAATTTGTTAAACCATCGTTAGTCCACCCATGTTCATCATCGCCAATCAATATTCTCTTCGGGTCTGAACTAAGTGTGGTTTTTCCAGTTCCAGATAATCCGAAGAAAATCGCTGGATTTTCTCTATTTTTATCTACATTAACAGAGCAATGCATCGGAAGGTAATTCAAGTCATGGGGGAAGTGGTAGTTCAATGCAGTAAAAATGCTTTTCTTAATCTCCCCCGAATAGAGTGTGCCAGCGATGAGGACTACACGTTCCGTAAATGATATTAAGACTGTTGGTTCTTCAAGCAGCGACGGGAAATGATAGACTGTATAGCTTGAGAATTCCACTTCCTCATCCAGCGGTATGAACATATTTCTAGCAAACAGCGCGTGAGAAGCACGCTCGGTATACACACGAACGTGAAAACCCTCGTCTGGATTTCTTACAACTGCTGTGTCTTGTTGGTAGATATTGGCCTTGTTATTCTCAAGATGAGTTTTAAATAGTTCCAAATAACGTGACCATTCATGAGGATGTAGCGGTTGATTATTATCCCAATCCACAGTATGAGATGTCTCTGCATCGATCACAATACGTTTTGCGTTTGGGCTTCTTCCTGTATGTTGGCCAGTGTACGTGTACAGGACACCCTTTAAAAGGACGCCGCCTTCCCCGACAGCTGCATGGAGAAGCGCGTCTCTGTCTAAATTTTTTTTCATATTATTTTTCTGCGATCTTTAATTGAAACCGGTCGATTGCTCGTTTTGCTCGTAACCTCATCAGCTTCAATTGCTTGAGTCTATTATATTCCTCAGGTAAAAGATAGCTCCTCGCGGACAGCTCATCTGCTTCGATATCAAGGGTACGATGCCGATCAACCATTATTTGAAGACGTCGGTCACGCTCAGTGTTATATTCCATAAAACCTCCTGTATTATTCATTATAACTTAACTTCTCTGAATGTTACTTGAACGAAAAAATAGACGCAAAAAATAGCTCTAGTGATAGATGACCTGGAGTATCCACTACTCTCTAGCGATTGCGCATGGTGGAAATAACGAGAGGAGTAGTATAGTTATAGAGGCTCAAACATAGCAAAACATAAGGAGGAAACAATATTATGGAACTGCTAACAAAAGCAACACAATGGATCAAGGCCATCACAGAGGTGGGACTCTCTCTTCTCTGCTTAGGTGTTGTTCTACAGGTGCTATTCGGTGCAACGGTGCCGTTCTTATCAGTCGATGTAATCGGCTCGGTGGTAGACGTCACCAAACAACTTGGCAGTGAAGGCCTCGTCGGCCTTGTGGCTGTCTGGGTGCTCGCTTCTCTTTACGGTCGCGGTGCTAGTTAGAATTAACAATTTAAAAAATTATTAATCGAATGAAACGGCCACGAAAGTGGCCGTTTCTATTTTATCTCACAGCTTCAATAGATGTGTGAAACCCCTCGATTTCACATACCAAATCTGCTGCTTCGAGCGCTTCATCCATAGTGTTGTATATCAACGCTTCTGGATGTTCCCAGCCCTCCACAGTTTCAATGCTTCCGTTTGGCCAAGACCGCGGGTCTTCAGGGTCAATGTTTGATACGAATTCGTTTGTTCCACCAATACGAATTGTGAATTGACCTGCGCCTCGATCCTCCTCATAAAAGGTAACGCCTGGGTGTAGACTACTCATTTTTCTCTCCTTCTAAACTCTGCTAAGCATAATTGCTTGTTTAACGTTGCGGGAATATGAGCTGCTAAACTCATCAAATTGTGGACGGTCAGGAGTCCGGCCATGGATTTTAAGCGCTCCATTGACCAGCTTCCCATCATGACTATAGCTAATGGGTGTGCCATTTCCTATGACATCAATCCATTCGTCATAACCGAGACCTGCCTTAGACTGGCAGAACCCATTCTTGAGTAGCTTGTTTCTGGTTCTGGTCAAGTTCATTAGTGAATTCCTTCAGGGGTAAAAATAAAATCTGAGGCTGGATCTAGAGTGTCGGGATGGACTTCTACAATTTCACCAGTGAGAAGCAGTTTAATCTTCCATCCTGCGTCTGTCGGCCATGCGGCCGGATCAGCAATAAAATCTCCCAAATCTTCTTCCGTACAAGGACGTGGAATCTGACATTCTTCAAGCAGAATTGCAGGACCTTGGTCCAGCCACTCTTTGATATCACCGGACTTCATCTATCACCTCAAAAAAATCCTTATCTCTTCTATCGATGGTCCCATCCGGCCACATGACTTCCATCATATGAGATCCAGCAGTAATTACCGTTGCAGGTTCTTCCGTATAAGAAATGTGTCGATTGCTCTTGAGATACCAGAACATTTGATACTTCATTCGCACCTGGTCACCGACTTGCATTAACTGCCTCCAAGTCTCTACCAATCTGAGTATACACGGACCCGTTCATCATATCGATGATCGCCCATTGCGCCCACTTCGAATAATCAAACTCTCCAGCGGTGGTTCCAGTACGGTATCTTCCCAGTACCAGAAACGTACGACCCCTCTGCTTTTCATAGCGTTCAGTGAACTTTACAATGTCACCGGGCTTCACGAATCACCTCAGCATCTCCGCGAGCTACATCGAATTCATCTAAGCGCCACATTCCTGTATCGAACATGACATGCCATTGATTCCTCGTTGCTGGACCGGTTATGATACCAATCCGATTTGAGTCTGTTACACAGAAGAAGCACCTACACTCGTATTCCAGCGCTTCATATCGAGAATCGTCACCATATTCGGGACAATCCTTTACTTTTACCATGTCGCCAATTTTCATCGTTGCCACTTCCTCTCTTCATCAACTGTCACATACCCCGTTTCGAAGTCTACAAGATATGCGTAATTCGCCCCAAGATGATATGCGTTCCAATTTACTTCATCGACAACGTATGGTTCACCATCCTCCAGAAAATCTCCAAGATTCTCCGGGGGGAAGCTTCTCAAGCCCCCGCACTGTTGCGCTCGTGATAGTAGCATGTAAAGACATGTCGGGGTATTCTCCCTAAGATATTCCAGCATTCTGGGCTCAACTGTCGCACCGTCGAAGTGCACATAACAACCAGTAATCTTTCCATTCGGGTGCTTAACACCAATGACTGCATGGGTACCCATCTTAGTATCCGTCCGACCAGTGCACGTTAATCACTGCAGAGTTGTAAGGCTCGTAATAGACTCGGTGAGGGTATCCCATCAACCCGAGCGTTTGGTTGACGTAGTTATCAACCTTGAACCACTTGTCAGAGTTGAAGCTGACTAGCTCTGAAGGGTCACAACCGGTTTCCGCTGCGTAACAGCTGAAGTCGTTAATATCGGTCGCATTCGGAATTCCACTCTCACAGTAGATTTCGAGGATAGAGCGCGGAGACCATTCACCAGGAGCATCTGGGCCATGGTGGACGTCCCTCTTCAGCGCCTTGATTAGATCGGCATCCAACCCGGTATCGCCACATCCAAAGACCTGTGTGAGGCCCTCTCGGTATAGATTGGCAACAGTGCGCCAACTCGGCCGCTTGGTCTTTGTATAAGTGGTTGAAAGTTCCATTATCGCACCACCACCAAGTCCGTATCGAGGAAGACCATTTCTTCCCCGCCGATGTAAACCATCCAAAACCTTCCGCAACCAGGGAGACCCATCTCCTCGTCTGCGCGTCTGACAATCTCACCGGTTTCACCGGGATACATTTGCCAATTGGGATCAGTTTCAGCTTCTCTAACTTGGGTACCTACTCTAACCATCTGGACTCCTTGAAGTCAGGGTAATTCCTTATCTTCAATTATATTATACCACATACAGTGAAGATTTGCACGAGCTATGGAAGTGTTGGGTTCTTTTTGGGTGCTGTTTTTAGAGGAACAACTTGCCAGCGTTGCTCAAAATTTTCATGTGAATATACCTGACCAGCTTGATAAAGCTTAAGTCCTGTTGAGATAACGGGGAGCTTATCAATTACTTTCTTAATTGAATATATTCTCTCTGCCATCTCGACACCAGAGGTATAGCTCGTGGAAATGCCCGCAATTCTATCGTGGTCATCTCCTTCGAGCCGATACCAAATCAGGTAACCAGTGATCATCGCAATACGTGAACGATCTTCCCACCTTCAAGAGCAGTCCAAAGTCGTCGCATACCGGCGTAATCATTAAAATTTCCTCGCTTGCTTCGAAGAACGTTCTTCTCTTTACCTGCCAGGTAGGTAACACGAAACCACTCGCTGTTCTTTCCAGCTCCAAAACCACTCACCCCGCTGCTTACAGAAACGGTTACGGCTTGACCGGGGCGGACGTTGTAATGATTCGCGATTGCTTCGCCAAGTGTGCGCGCTCGCCGTTCGAGTTCTCGAAAAGTAGAATCATCTACACGGTTTAGAATTTCAGTGCTCATACAAACTTGGACTTCTAGGGTATTGGGTGTCATATAGTCTCCTTTATTTTTATAGACAATATATTTTACCCTTTTAACAGCAGATGTTCAAAAAAAAAGCCGGGGGAAATCCCCCGGCTTTCATGTTTACCAGTCGGGAATTATCCCACGCTAGAATCGGACTCGAGCTCAGCAGCAACACGTGCTGGCATAGAATCATTCAAGAAACTTTGCAGTACTCGGGCTTCCTTCACAGTCATGCTGAGCTGTGTGGTGGGAGTTGAGTAGTATGAGCTATCACTCGCGTTGGTTGCGATAGTAACAACGTTTGCACCCGCCTTATGGCTGGTGTCATTCGTAGTAATTCCAAAACTAAAGCGCTTGGTGGACTGGTTCTTTGTATACGGCATTTATTTTTTCCATCCTTCTTGGTTGTAACAGTTGGGATTGCCATCCTCAACATGAACTAATAGTAATAAAACTAACCAAGGTGTACAGATTATTCTTATTCTTTTGTGATTAAAATTGCAGCGTCTGTAACGTAATCGTTATGATGGACCCCCACGGTCCGGTGACCGGTTTTCATATAAGTGGGATGCATAATGTGGTAGCTACTTGAAAAATGTAGCCACCCAAGGGCATGCCCAAGTTCATGCTCAATAATACGCTCTAAAGTATAGTCGGCTTCGTTCTGAACATAAATTGATGCTGCCACAATCTCAAAGGTTTCTGTCACACGATATGTACGTGTGATAGCCAGAAAGTGTGTACCATCATCTTCTACAAAACTAAGATCCTGTGGGGGGATTACAAATGCAATTTCCCCTGGAGCAGCAAGACAACCAAGTGAGCTGTATCTCCATTCATCACTAATCGTGATCGTACCTATTTCATACCCTAGTCTTGTCCAAAACCTAACGGCGCCTTCTATCCTACTTTTCTTAACATGTACGTTTGAACAAATCTTGATGTTCGGAGGCTCAGACCAAAAGCCAGATAACTCAGGCCCAGAATTATTTGAGACATTTTGAAATGCTGATGTATCAACAGTGTACGTATCAGCTGGCGGACTTAAGGGATGATCGACAAAGCAAAGCCCAGCCCACAAAAATGCAGCGCTTAATACACATAGCGCCCCAATACTCTTAGATGACCGGTTATTTCGGCGTCTCATAACCCTAATACGTCATCAACCGCGCTTATTATGCTATCTTCACTCCATCCAAGCTGGCCAAACGTGATTCTCATTTCTTCATCAATGACGATGAAGGTCGGCCATGCAGACGCCGGTATGCCCTCTTCGGCAGTTAGATCAATAACACTACGATCTCCAGCAAGCACGGGTGCAGTCGTTATTCCGTAGGTATCCGCCCACTCTTGTGCTTCTTCCAGCTCCACAGTACCGTTACTTTGGTCTGCAACAAGAACCGTTACCCACAATAGATCATACCCTAAATCGGTATATGCATCTTGATGAGCCTGAGTGTCTGGCGCGATGTTCTTACATACTGAACACCAGATGGTAGAAAAATCAACAACCAACACAGTACCCGTGTGGTTCCATAAGTTCCACTCTTCACCATTCTGATCAAGAAATTCGAAGTTGCAAGGATGATCGCCAACAAACCCGCTGCACTCTTCATATTCAATGTCAACCTCTTCTTCCACCACCACTTCAGGTTCTGGAAGCTCAACTTCCACATCGGCTGGCTGGCTACAGCCCCCGCATCCCACGATCACCATCGATGCCGCGATAAAAACTGCCAACAAATTTTTGCAAAGATTCATTTACTTTTGCCCCCTTTATAAATTTAACTATAAGGGGGAAAAGATTATTCCTCTAACACTCCCAGAGCGTTAATGGGATCAACACAAACCATACGCACATAATCAGGTGCAGGGGCCATTGTCGGAAGTATTACAAACATAGACCGAGACCATTGGTCTGTCGCTCCAGTCGAGCCATTAGCACATTGAAAATACGTCAACTCATCATCACCCTGAAATGCCTGAAATTCAGAGCATCCAACATAGGCCAAGTTTATTTGCAGCGCGTCTAGACAAGGAGAACCGGTAGGTTCGAATCGAAGCATAAAGTCTTCGCGGCTCTCTGCGAGATAAGATAGCGCTTCTATATCTTTATTGCTTTTATGCGCGCAACCAACCAGTAGCAACACAGCGAACAAAGTTATTCTTTTAATCATTTTTCCCCCTAACAATAGGTAGGAGAATTTGAAATAAAATAACCTAGCTAATTTTTAAGGCTGTCCACGCATGTATCGTATGCTTCATACGACCGATCACCATCCATACATACCATCACGTCAGTAAGTATCGCGTCACGTGGGGCTACATAAAAATGATACCACCCAACAACAGCCGCAATTCCGATGCAGCAAAAAATTACAGATTCACGTATTCCGTTAGTCATCAACTTCTATCCTCCCAAACTGTCCACCCTTCAAAGGAAAGGCCGGTACGTTGGTCCTTTTGTTTCTTATGGGCAGCAAAAATCTGTCTGCCGGTTTTGAGTTCTATCAGATATTGTGAGCCCCTGATGTGCTCAATAACCATCGCTCCCTCAAACTCTCCCACTTGGGTAATGAGAGAACCCTCGAGCGCTTTTCGCTCGCGAGCCCATTGCAGTCGTTGTTGGGGCGAAATAGATTGGCGCTTCTGGCCTTTTCTGCGGTGCGGCATATAGCTCTCCTTGCGGTGGAATTCTTACTTTCAATTCTATTATATCACAATTTAATAAGATTTGCACGAAAAGAAAGGGGAGGCAAAACCTCCCCTTTCAAGACTAACAGTAACCTAAAGCTACTTCTTCTGAACGAACGCGTAAAGCTTCTCAGCTTCAGTGATGATCTCTTCAGTGGTGTAAGGATTAATTCCTTGTCTCTGACCCTCAGGTTTGAAGTGTTCATTTTCAACCCTGCGGCCGACTCGATCAGCTACAATGCCAATCGCCATTCCTAGTAGATCAGTGCGGAGTTCATACCCGCTCTTATTCTTATCACTCATTTTTAACTCCTTTGTGTGTGTGTTATGAGTTTAAGGCATCTATTCAACCCATGCCTTCCTGTGGTTTGTCAGGTAATACTGACGATTTCTACGTCAAAGGTGAGAGTCTTTCCAGCTAGTGGATGATTCATGTCTAGTTTTACAACATTTTCTCCTACCTCGACAATCTTTGCTAAGACAGGATGTCCATTCGGAGCTTGCCCTTGAATCATTTCGCCGGGAATAAGTTTCAGCCCAGGCGCGAATGCAGCCCGCGGCACATCCTGTAGAGCTTCAGGAACTGTTGGTCCATACGCTTCCTCAGGAGAAAGTGTGAAAGTCTTTTTTTCACCTTCATTCATTCCCGCCACGGCGTTATCAAACCCAGCGATCATTTGACCAGCTCCGGATTGAAATGTGATTGGTTCACCACGATCATAAGAGCTATCGAATTGCTCACCGCTTTCTAGGGTTCCTCGATAATGAACCGCGACGGTATTTCCATTTTGTACTGACATATAAATTTGTTTCCCAACATTAAAAAAAAAGAAAAGCAGCAGCATGTCTCGCTTTTCATCTCGTGACCTCCAACTTCGATTGATTCGAAGATGTCCCCATCTGGGTTAGGAGTACACACACCGACCTGTAAAGCCGTTCACGAGCTTTCTCCCTGTTCTTGGATTGTAAGATCCACGGAACAGCACGCCCTACTATCGCCATGACATTCTGTGTTCCCTTGAGTGAGCTGTACACTTCACCTCGCAGTCGCACGCCCTGCTTCCAAACCTTGGGAGCATATCCACAGGACCCCTTTCGGGACGGTGGTCTTGTTGCCAATTCCACCAGAGAGTCTTCTGTCACCGACAGTTAGATTCTGGTCAGGTTTCCCCTTCCTTCCCAAGACATTAATCTGCTGTCGCAGTGTCGTTGGTTGCCCTTGTCCCGTTTCCACGATGAACCTACAAGTCCATGGATATCTTTAGTAGCACTTCCCTAGCGGAATAGGGACTCATACCTTAGATCACTGAACGACTTCAAAGGTTCCACCCTTCTTAACTCGTTCCCTCTCTTAGTCAGGCGGCATGTTGCAAGAACAACACCTTCCTGATCGAGGTTTTCTCTACTCTCTTACCCGAAGGTTTGAGACCCAGGAACCAGTAACTTTACCTGAGTTTTATGACCCGAGAACCTGGGTCGTGTTAAGTTGTTAAAGAACGATTATGTACCAATAATACGTGATATCTGGCGGGTGTACACAAAAAGTTTAGCTTTCTTCCTCATCTTTTTTTCCACCTGTCAGAAGACGGAGGGCAGGTGTTGTGCTAGCTTTAACTTCACGCTCACGACGACTCTCTTCTTCAAGCACGTCTTTATGCCAGTCCATTTGCCAGTCTTGCCGCTCGAGACAGTAGCGAAGATAGTCCATTGTACTCATAATATTTTCATCAAGAGGCTTATTTGTTGAAGGATAGCGCACTTCGACACCCTTTTTCCGAAACAGTATCACTCCGTCTTCTGCACTCAAATACACAAATGGATTCCAAAAGATTTTTTTGCCCATGGGTCTCCTCAAGAGTGGAGCCTTCGATAGGACTCGAACCTACGACCGCCTGATTACAAATCAGGAGCTCTACCAACTGAGCTACGAAGGCAAATTAATCCGCAGGTAATATCATTATAAGAGATAATACCAAAATGATCATGAAGAGTAAAAAAGAAATGGGTGTGATCATTTAATGATCTTCAGGTCCCTCATGAAAAAATACTCCATATCTCCACCAGCACCTTCCATGGTATTTGCTCGAATCCCAACGACAGGATCACACGAATTACCAGCGATCTCGTCGATGATCGTTAATACTGTCAATGGTGTGTTGATGTATTTCCTCTGCAATTCTTGTGAAACACTCTCCCGAATCATTACTTGATCTCCGATATTCATTTCTTACTTTCACCTTCCATAATTCAAATGTGGGGTGTGACATCCCTCCCATCACACCCTCTAATTCTTTATCAGTTAATTCTCTACCCAAGAACCACTTCTAACTCATGTCTGTAATACCATTCCTTGACGTTTCCGTAAGGGAATGAGCACTTAACCGTCGTCGGTTTTCTATAGTCTGGATACTTTTCAGCGGAATGCTTTATTTCCACAATAATCCCAACAGATTTATCATCACCAGCGAAGTCTTTGGGCACTACAATATCACCAATCTTCATCCGCATATCGCCTTATCATTCCAAAAATGGAATGAATGACGTAGCATATCTACAAAATCAGAGTCTGTTAGGTATGTTTGTGTTCCACCGCTGCTACCAAAATGGTTATGCATCAGCACCATCGGGTGAATAGGTGTTTCACCTCGTGAAGGAGAAGCATTGATAGAGATAATTTCCCAATTCCCATCTTCTGCTGGAAGTCGGTTGTCTCCATCCTCTGCTAGGGTTTCGCTAGCATAAAGCACAATATCCACAGACACAGCTGGAAGCTTTACACGGCTTGTTGTTGTCAGTGTCTTTCTGGGTACTTCACCCTCTCTGCGTCGGACGTATTCTCCAGTAAGTTGATCACCTTCAGTCAAATGAACGATTGAAGAACGAAAATTATCGGCAGGAACTGGTACCAAAATAACACCAGTTCGATAACCGGGCTTGGCCCTGCCCCAATTTTCCTTAACCAACGTCACAAGCTCTGGCCACGTTCCCTGAAAATGAGAAAAACGAGAGTCTTGCTCCTGACGCTTTACAAAATCATTAACTACTATTTGCATTTCTACCTACTACCTCCACTTAGAAGTATAAAAGGTTCATTAGGAATTTTCACGACAAACCTCAAATAACCATGCGAGGGACCATCTGCTCCAGGTTGGAAATTGAACAAATACATGATCATCTTTCCTCTCTATGCAGATGCCGACGCTTCCAAATTCGTCCTTGACCAAGTCACCGACTTTCATGATGCCCTCGTCCTCTGAGAATGAATAGAAAATCGTCAAAAGAAGCGGTATCTCCGTTGGGACCTATTACTTCCCATCTCGTATTACTGTAATCGCACTTTTCTATAAGAAGGAGCGTGGCACCTGAATTGGCCCACTTCTTAATTGTCGTGTAGCCTCCCCATCTTTTTACCGAGGGATGTGACTTTCTGAGTCTTACCAGGTCACCGGGCTTCATTGATTATCTCCATATCTTCCATGGGAAACCGATGAACCCCTGACTCAGAGACGCACTCTACCAGACTGTCGATGGGGGCAAATGCTCCCATCATCTCATGCTCGGTGATAATCTTCATCACCAACATAGTCTCATCCCACAAATGGCTATGATACGCGCCCACTGGATGTTCCTCCGGGCACTTTATTCTTACCAGGTCACCGGGTTTCATTCATCACCTTGATTTCATAATGGTTGTTGTTAAGAGGCCATGTCATAATCTCACCGGTGCTCGACATAACAGTCGCCACCCTAGACGGAGGTATTTTAATTTGTGCATGACCATGTTTCTGCACGATATCGATTATAATCCCATTATTGCGAGGGTTGGTTTTGTATCCCGGATGTCCGGTTACCATTTGCACTATATCACCAGGTTTCATCAATCACCTCCAGCCGAAACTCATCCCACCAGCCTACCTTACTGTTTCCATCGCTGTCACGTTGATTAAGCCAGAGCACTTCCCACTGGTTTCCTCCGTATAGCGCTCTTCCCGGGCCGCTAAGAACTAATCCTTCTTGGCCTGGATACTTCACAACCCCGCCCATATCGTTTTCGATATACTCCACCAAGTCACCGACTTTCATCTCTTCTTTCCTTCCACTCCTCATAAAAGGTGCCGATTGTATGATGAACCAACATTCCGGCAGCAGTACAAATGAATGTGAAAAGAAAAATGATCAAAAATTCGTTCATCTGCTCTGCCGGTCTTCCACCATGGTCTCTCTTTGAGCCCTATTTCTCTCGCGTCGTGTTGAAGCTCCAGCCATAAGAGCTATATCGAGGTTCATGTTTATCAGATCTGTTGCATCATATCTGCGCTGCTCGATATGGATGTTGTTACGAAAAAGATCGATGTATACTAGCCCGTCTGCAATTGTTACTTCTGTGCTACCACCATCTGAGATTCTTGTTCCAGCTGTCATCATCATTTTATGCTTCCTTTATTTTTTCTAGTAGATTATAACTCATTCGCTCTATTCGAAGCTCACCATTTTGTGTAAGAACAATAGCTCGTTGTGTTTGCTGAGCACCTTTTGGCTCTGTTATTTCGATCAAAATGCCAGAATATGGCAGCGAGTTAGGTGCCGTATAGACGGTCTTTACCAAGTCACCGACTTTCATTCGATTATCTCCAGATCGTCAGAGTACATGTCTACGATTTCGCCGGTATTCCACAACACATCGACAACTCGGCCTACGCCGGGAGGTCGCATGGGAGAATGGTCCTTCACGACTATACCATGCATGCCGGTGAAGATTGACTCTTGTCCTGGCCAGTTGATGGGTCTTGAAACAACCTGTACTAGTTCACCGAGTTCCATGGTTCCTTTCCGGGGTACAAAAAACCCCTACCAACATGTACATTATATACTAATTGGTAGGGGTTTTGCACAAGAGGACATCTTTTAATGATAAGGGGTGCTATAACTGGGATGCGAAAACCTGAAGTGTTGGGTTCGCCATTGCCGAAATGTAGGCAGATCTGTTATACCATCTAAATCTATAATGTAGTATTTGTCGTTCAGCTCCATCACATTCCCCCACTTCCACCCGCCAAAGTCAGTTAATATAAGACCATATTTGTTTGATTGGGCCTTTGCTCTGCTAATCAAGTCGTCAAGTTTCTTTTGATCAAATGGTGGCGAAGATCCAGTTGGTAGCGGATTTAATATCGGCATTCTATATCCAATACATTCCCCACCATCGAAATCATAAATGAATGCGTCCACAACAGTGATGCTCTCATAAAATCCGGATGCTACTGCTTTTGGGAAAAAGACATCATATTTTGCTCTTCCCATAAAGTGAGGGAGAGCTGGATTGGTTTTATTAAAATTGATTAGACAATACCAGTGTTTCTCATCGCGGTAATGTCTTTTCCAATAAGGGCTCTTGCGACCACCAATCATCTTTACAATGCCCGTTCCTTTATCTAGTACTCTTGATTCATCATCTATACGTGGAAATTGTCCATATTCAGGCGCGAATTGCTGTAGGGCAATGAGGTCCTCAGTGCTGAGTTCTTTAATGTAACCATCAACTAAAATATCGCATTGTTCATAAAGCATTAATCTAGCGGGTTTCATCTAAATCCTCGAGAGTGGCTCCTCTTATCACTAATCGAGACACATTTTTATAGTCTTTTTCAAGTTTAGTAAGATACAAAAACTTATATTCATACTTGACCATAAGCTTTCGATTTTTAATTATAAAACGAAAATCTGGATTGCAATGGTGACCACCGCACTTATGCTTATCCACCCGACCACATGAGCCACCCATATCGATACCTTTCATGGTCGTATTTTCGATCATGTGCTTAATAAGGCTAAACCACGCAAGCTTGCTTAATTCAGGATGCAATATTTTATCGTACATCGGCATATGACAATACGCATAATTTTTATGATACTCTACCAAATGTAGCATTGCTGGAGCCCCATCCAAGCTAAGGACAAAAAAGCGGGTGCGGGGCCCGGACGTGATAGAACCGCTACCAGGGCGTCCTCTAATCAGCTGCTTCTTCCATAGCTCACGAAAAAACGGCAAAAGGCGTTTGCCTACAGCTCTATCAACCTCACAATACACTGCGCTCTCATATTTCTTTCGAACGTTCTTATAATTCCACCGAGATGATTTTGTCAATTTCATAACATACTCATCGAAAGAGTTATATTGAGTGCTAACAAAAAAAGGCGCGAACACTATTCCCCCTTTTTGCACATATAATATAGCCACGCGCTATTAGAGTCAAGCGTTTGCGGATCGATGATGCTACCCTCTCTATCGATCACGTGAATAGATGAACATTTATATTGACATAAGAGTTGATAGACGTACTTGGGACGAGTATATACTTGGGGAAATACCACATCGACCACTCTGCTTCCGTCGAGGATCACGAAATCTTCTTGCTGGTGCTCATTATTATGTGATGAAAAGCAAACATACCCACCAGGGCTACAGAGGTCAAACATTTTAGATACAGCTTGGGCCCAATCACTTTGAATTAAAAGATTATCAATCCCATTATGGCTAAAAAGAACCAAGTCAAATGTCTGGGCTGGTTTTTGCATTGTTAATATATCTGCACATCGAAACGATAGGCGGCTATTTTCTTTATATTCGTTTTGCAAATGAAGGATAAATTTTTCCGCGACGTCCACACCAAGGTAAGAATCCACAAGCTCGCTAAAGTATCGAGTTGTCCTTCCGCCACCTACGCCTATGTCTATCATATTATTGATTTGATTAAAGTCGATTAAATCTCGTATTGTTGCTTCACCTGGCTGCAAATGTTTAGCAGAACAATAGTGAGCGATCACATTATTACTATAATTCCAGCGTTTATTATTATTGCGTCGAGCATCGTCCATTACGATTAGCTTCCTCTATTAATTTTGAAATATATTCTTCAACATATGCATCATTATCAGTTGACTTTTGTACGGACCCGATTGTCGAACGTACACACTCAGCATAGGGCGATTCAACCCTTAAGCGCCCATCTGTAATTACAAAGTCACCGCACAGATTGAACGTGTGACACCCAGTTAGCTCAGGAAACCACCCTGCATCATATGTCTGAACAAGTCTCTCTTCATATTCTTGAGGGCCAAGCTTTGTAATTTTATTTATTTTAACCGCTTTGCCATATTGTTCAGAGCAATCCTGTGCAGGACGATAAATAGCCTCACCGTATCTGAATATAGTTCCAGCGCTTCGGGGGTGATTCACATTAATAAGCGTCTTTGTGAACATATCAAAAATAGACGAAGCTGAGAAAAGTGCCATGGTTTGAGAGTCAGATTGAGTGAACAACCAAACTCGTCCGCTATTATCCGCAAAAAATGCAGTGTCGGCAGTACTGAAACCCGACACCAGAATTTTTTCAAATTTCCATTTATGAGGAAATTCTTCGCACTTAAATAGTTGTATATTATTCTGAACAGACGTGTCTGGGATCATCCATATTTGCGATTGGTATCTAAAAATATTTGGGAAAGATGTATGGCGTGGCAACTCAAGACATGTCTCAACACCAATGAGGCCTTCAGCTTCGGTATACGTTCCACATTTAATAACCCCCTTATAATAATCCCAGTCTTCAAAGAATATATACAGCTTTTCTTTATGTTCGAATAGAAAAGGGTCAGCATAATAATGCATACTTTCAGGTAAAATAAGGTGGCCCTTAGAGAAGTCAATATTCGGAAAGGAATTGCGCGTAATATTCAAAAAATATTTTGTAACAGTCGGTGCCATTTAGCGCGTCTTCTTTGTATAAATGTAGAGCCCGCAATGAGACGTCACCCCTCTTCGCAAGTTATAAGAGTCAGGTTTCTTTATTCTATTTACCCCATATATCGCTTGATTAATTGCGCCATTTGTATCATGGATAGTAATGACATCAACTTTGTTAAATAGATAGTTTACGATGTCCCCGCGCAGATGAATTCCCGCGTCGACGAATGCCATGTCATAATTTGCGCAGTCGAGGGGGTCTAATAACTTCGATAAATCTTTCAAAAAATCAAAGGAAGATGGATCATCACCCCTTTTCACACCGCGAGTGCCTTTACCCGTTACATCCCACTCGGCCTCTATTATACTTGGCGTTACACCTATTAGGACCGGGGTCCAATTAGTATAATCCTTGTAATACCCCTTGTAATAATTCATCCATTTATCATCTGAGATAGGTAATTTTTGAGCTAGCTCCTTGTCAGAAGTATGTAGCTCTACAGATGTTACACTTTCACATATTCGCAAGAACATTTCTGTTCCTGCTCCGCAACCAAATTCAATTACGCTTTTTATATTATGCTCTTTAACCAAGTTTGTATGCTCGGTCTCATGGTCTGTGACCCCGGATTTCCATGTTGATGTAGGTTTAATCATGATATTTGTTTCTGAAATTTATTAATAAGATCGAAGTCATTTTTTGCTTTTCCATTATTCGTTTGCTTTGACTTAATATGCTTTAAAATATCCAGCGTTACAAACTTTGCGTTATCAATCCAGAAGTGGTGTCTTGGATTATAGACCAAATCATCGATAGAATATTTGATACCAAGCGGCCTAACAACGAAATTATGACTGCTTATTTCTTCCTCTGGAAGCTGCTGTGGTATGGCGAAGCTTTCATTATGTAGATAGTCAATGTCTCTTGATGCACGAATTCCGAATTGTGATAAAACGCTACTATTGTTTATGCAGAAATCATCCGTGCACCCATACTGGTTTTTTTGTATCCACCTTTTATATCTTGGAAATTTTTCCCTAAATGATTTTCGCTCATAATCAAAGCTCCAATTATCAAGAGCAAAAACGCTATTATCATTTAGAAACATATTACATAGCATGACTGTTTCATCATGAGTGTCATTCACATGATGGCTATACTGAAACGGTGGGGATTCATTCAACACTTTTGCAACATTGCCATTTCTGCTTAGCTCACTCCTGCATTGTCTTTTTGCATTAGTCGTTGCATAAAGATTTTTAAGGCCACCTTCTTGTTCAATCCGTGAAATATGTTTAGCATTATTACTAAAGACAGAGACAAGCCAATTAAACATTTGGTCTCGAGGCACCTGGATATCAGAGACCTCGATAAAATATAGCGTTAATGGATTATTATAACGATAAGGCTCAGCAAACCAAAGCTTTGGTCCAAGAGGATGGTTTCTTTTCCCATCTATAAATTTAAGACAATTTTCAAACCCTTTATTCTGAAATCGAATCTCTTTTTTATACAAAATTTTGCTAACTGGTTCATAGTGCTTTAAAATCGTTGGCTCGAAATTATGGACCACAGGCCAAACCACCAAAACAAAGGTGTTTTTATTACGCTTGCAATACTCACTGACAATATAATCCAGATATACAGAATCCAGCTTTCCAACTAATTCATGAAACGTAGGATCAAATGCAAAATTATCCGTTGTGATTGCAGCTGCTTGGAAAAGTTCTTTACCAAAGTTAGAATTTTTAGTCTCAAATTTTTGGAGTATCGTAGAGCATATAGCTTTCATATTGGGTCCTATAAACAAAGCAGCTTTATTTTGCTAAGTATAGTTTGACTAGCAAAAGCTCATCGTGACATCACGAATTGATAGCCCTCGTATATTGTCTTGAACCCTTGCTCTTTTAGATAGGGAATCGAAAGAAAAGACTTTCCCAGACCAGCGATATTGGGCAAAGTAGATGTTGTTGAGGGAGCCGAATTTTTTACATCATCGATTAAAATTATTCCTTTTGATGTCAGTAAGTTTTTCTCCACTATCAATTGGGCTTCCCTTAAATGAAGAGGACCCACGTTATCTAACATATGTTGTTCATCTTTAAAGTCAGCGGTGTCCATATAGATTACATCCCACGCAGGTGATGGACCCCAACTGAACGGGCGAATGAAGGTATCCCTTAGGGCGTCTTCAGATTCGCAATGAAAGACCTTAACAAATTCATATGATCTAGTCATAACCCAAGAAATATAACACGAGTCCCTAGACCAATCTATTGTTACAAACTCTATTAACGAGTGATCAATATCGACTGTTTCTTGTAGCGCTTTTGATAATGTAATAGTAAAAATACCAGCTGACCAATCCCACTCTTCGTGATGGTTGGGATCCCAGTATTTCAAATCTGTGCTCCCACATCCTTCGTGGGGTCCGGCTTTAAAGCTTCGTGAAGTACCTAATTCTAAAATTGAAACTCTCTCCCCAGACTTTAGCTTCTTAATGAGATGGTCATACACCATCTTAAAAGAATAAAATCTAGACTGGCTCTCTGTATAGACATGTGGATACGTTTTCCCACCGCCCTCCATCGATGCTTGCGTACCTTCATCTAAAAAAACTTTAAACTCTTCAAGTACTTTGCTCACTTTGAATCCTCATCGAAAAGAAATAACAACATATTCGTTAACCTATTGACGTATGTATGCTTTTCTTTTACAATTCTAAATGAAGCCTTGGCCATCTTTAAAGCCTCTTCTGGTTTTCCAAGAATAAACTCCTTTGCTTCATGATATAGGGCTTCGGTATCACTGTTTTGCAGAGCGTATCCTTCCATTACATCAAGAACCGCAGCTGAATTCGTTATTCCTAATTGCCCATAGCTTATGTTTTTAAATATTCTACAAGGAATATACCCTCTTCTTTCTTGCCACGGGCCCGTAATTGATGGCGCAAGAAAACTTGATTTCACAAGCTGTCGATTATCAGCAGCAGAGATTGGATTGGGCGGTTTATTATCAACGATATTTCCGTTGGCATCACATATCTCAAATGGATATGGTCCAAATAACACTAGCCCTTTATTGTCAGAGTCTGCTGCTCTTAAAAAGGGCATGACGGTTGAAGTGTTTCCGAACTCAGTGCCGGTTCCATTAAGGGTGCCCACCCATGCGATATAACTACTTTCATCCCATCCTGCTCCGACATCTTCTTCCCTCATTTCATCTGGCATGAGGTCTGTTGCCCATGGTGAAAAAAAGCAGGTATTGTTTTCTGTCCATTGAAAGTGATTTAAAGCTTTTGCTTGCTCGGACCTAACATGCATCTTATCAAAGTCTTCTCGCATATAAGTCTGAAATGACTTCCCCCAATTATCATGCTGTTGAACAGCGTGGTTGTCTACATTGTGAAGAAGATACTTGCCATTTTTAAGCCAGGGCAGATGCTCTACACATTGTCCTTCGCAAATGAAGATGTAATATCCATCTGGATTTAGAGCTGATGCGGATTCTGGAGCATCTGGAAACCAACCAACATCAAACCCCATTCTTTCAGCTGCTTTTGTAAATGCTTCATGAATGAACGAATGACTGTGAAGAACCTTTTGATGCCCCCAAACAATGAGAGTATATTGCTTTCTAATCGCTTCTAGATTATTCATTAAGGTACCTCTTCCATTGACTAAGCGAATTTTCCACCATCGATATTGATAGTTGCGAAGCAGCCGTTGAATGGCTTTCTCTATTTTTTAGAGAGGAGGATAAAATATCAGGAAGGCTCTGAAAACTATCGTACTTAATTGTCGCTTCTGTTTGGTAAGACCAATCTTGATAGTGCTCCATAAATCGATCAAAATTTGACAACACAGCCCCTTTATCATGCAACCAGTATCCCGGGTCGACAACAATTTCGCTATATAGTTTTCTGCTTGGGATGATAACAGGAAGTCCTAATGCAAGTTGCTCAAAGAATTGAAAAATAGAACATGCATAAGGAAAACATGTAACTGCCAAAAACCCCTGTAGGTCGGAGGGACCAGCAAATCTTCCTGAATACCATTCAAAACCAGCTTTTTCAATTCCCCTCTTTAAAGAGTCGCCCCACTTCTTCCCCTCATTAACATAGGGTGGGATCAAAATTGTCTTTGAGCGATCCACTGACGATGGAATAGGCGTATCCTCAGGGTATGCCTCTGATGAACCAAGGGAGCCAATTCCTGTTGGTCTGATCACTGGTGGCGAACACTTTTCGCCTGTTCTTCGTTCGTAATGATCTCTTTCAAATTCATTATAGGGTACCAGGTACGTATTCGTATTTTTTAATTCTTCTATTAAGCCTGCGTAGTAAGTGTTGTCATACGCTTGCATATTTGGAGAATTATGCGCATAATCAAATCGATTGCAAATCCAAAATATCTTCTTTCGTGGAAACCTATCGCCCCAAATTACACGTGACATTGGTACCGTATCGCTGGTAATCGCTGCATCACAAGACAAAATAAGCTCTTTATTTTCCTCATAAAATTTCGCAGCCATATCCTCTGTTGGGTTGTATCGCAGATTATTATCATCCAAACCAGAAGGGTGAAAATCTAAATGTACAAGCTCGTATCCAAGCTTGTTCATGACAGCAGTTAATTCATTTTTACAACCAACTTGACCTGAGCTTAAATGTAATATCTTCATTTTTTCTTCTCGCTAAAAAGTACAAGAAGTAAAACGCTTCATTAAATCATTCACTTCTTCAGTTAATTTTTCGATTAAATCAATCGACGCGTTAAATATTTCGTTGTTTTGTATTTCGGGATGCTCCCAGCGATTCCGAAAATTCGTTGTATGGTTGCCCTTAAATGATGAATTTGGAGAGCTATTAAGCTGCATATTCTTATATATCTGATCGATGTTGGCGGGAAGAGAATAATCAAGCAAATTGGCATGCTTGTCTAACAATTTTCTAGCATAATCTGTCGTCAAATAAAGGTCTTCACCCAATAAGTGATCATAAAATATAGGATACCATCCATGGTTTTCCACCATATCTAGAGCTTTATGACCAGCAAGTAGTGTGGCCTTAAGCGCTTCAACTGTCCGGCCGAAAGCTCGAGGCTGCCAGGATCCGTTCTGAGCGCGGGTGACAACTGCAGATGCAGCAACACATTTAGGATTTCTTATGACACAATACTTTTGTTCTTTAGTCGTACTGTAGTATTTTTTAGATTGTTCCATACGGCTTAATATTTCAGAGACTTTCTCAGGGCTCCATGACTCTACTAGCAATAAGCAGTCATGCGTTTCTAACAGGTTACTGACCACCGATATATCTGTGCCGCTTAAAAATGAATTTCGGGGATGTGGTCGGGTTTCTCTAATTTTCCATGAGGCATGATTGTCGGATGGTTTTTGCCACATATTTTTTTCATCGCAAAATTTTCCACCCGTGTCGTTTCTTACTAAACAAACTGGTGTTACAAGACTAAGAAGATCTGCGGCAAAATGATGACCAGTACGCGGGCCACCATATAGCCACGTTACTGACTTAGTTTGTCTTTTCATACTCGTCCCTAAATTTCTTATCAATATTAAGAAAAAAGCGTTCGGTGTTTAAAAAAACGCGGGTTAAAAAACCCGCGTTTTTATATTTTATATCGCTCAATTCTACAGCAGAAAATCTACCCTACATCTTGATACTCAGCATCGATTACATCATCTGTATCCCCAGACTCTCTGGAAACGTCAGCATCCTCTGCGCTTTGTTGCGTTTCAGCTTGAGCGTACATTTCTGCGCCAGCTGCATGTAGTGCTTGCTCAAGGTTCTTCAGTGCTGTCGATAGAGTTTCAACATCATCGCTATCCATCGCAGCCTCAGCAGCCTCGAGGTTTGTAGTGAGATTCGTGGTGGTCTCTTCACCCAGCTTGTCGCCCTGTTCATCTAGCATTTTACGTATGTTGTAGACCATTGTGTCAAGCTTATTTCGATTTTCAATGAGCTGGAACTTGACCTTATCAGCTTCTTCATTCGTGGCAGCTTCGTCCACCATCGTTTTGATCTCGTCATCTGACAATGAGCTGCCACCAGTGATTGTGATTGACTGCTCCTTACCAGTTGCCTTATCCTTTGCGCCAACATTAACGATACCATTTGCATCGATATCAAATGTAACTTCAACTTGTGGTACGCCTCGAGGTGCAGGGGGCAATCCAGAAAGCTGGAATGTTCCGAGTCGACGATTGTCGGCGGAAAATTGACGTTCACCTTGTAGGACTACAATATCAACAGTCATCTGATTGTCAGCTGCAGTTGAGAATATTTCGCTCTTTTGGCATGGGATGGTCGTATTTCGGTCAATAAGCTTCGTCATGACTCCGCCAAGCGTTTCGATTCCAAGAGAGAGTGGTGTTACATCCAGCAAGAGAATATCGTTTACGTCACCAGCAAACACACCGCCTTGTACAGCTGCTCCCAGAGCGACCACTTCATCCGGATTAACTGAATTGTTTGTGGCCTTCCCAAAATGCTTTTCAACAGCTGCTCGGACGGCGGGAATTCTAGTAGAACCACCAACAAGAAGTACCTCGTCAATGTCCCCTGGCTTCAACCCAGCATCAGATAATGCACGCTTTACTGGTTCAAGAGTTCGCTTAACAATCGGAGCAATCATTTGCTCAAACTTCGAACGCTGAATGGTCGCAGCAAGATGCTTCGGCCCAGTCGAGTCCGCGGTCAGGAATGGAAGATTAACCTCAGACGATTGAGTACTAGAAAGCTCGATCTTTGCTTTTTCAGCTGAGTCCTTTAGACGTTGAAGTACCATGGTATCATTGCTTACATCAATGCCAGTGTCATCTTGAAATGTCTTAATCAAATGATCGATGAGAACCTGGTCAACATCATCACCGCCGAGGTGAGTATCACCGTTGGTACTCAATACCTCAACAACTCCAGCATCGATATCGAGAACCGATACGTCAAACGTACCGCCACCTAAGTCGAAGACAACAATCTTTTGTTCACCCTTCTTGTCCAGCCCGTAGGCCAGCGCTGCAGCCGTTGGCTCGTTGATGATTCGCTTGACTTCCAGACCAGCGATCTTGCCTGCATCCTTGGTGGCCTGTCGCTGAGAGTCATTAAAGTAAGCCGGAACCGTAATGACTGCTTCTTTTATCTCTTGTCCCAGGTACTTTTCAGCAGATCGCTTAAGCTTTAGCAAAATCTGAGCTGCAATTTCGGGCGGCGCGAGGTCCTTACCTCCGGCCTTGATACGACATGTACCGTCAGACCCGGCAATAACACCATAGGGTACCCGTCCGGCTTCCTCCTTTACCTCATCAAGCTTCATTCCCATGAATCGCTTTGAAGAATAAACAGTGTTTTCTGGGTTTGTGATGGCTTGTCGACGCGCAGGCTGACCTACGACCCGATCACCATCCTTGGTGTATGCAACGATTGATGGTGTCGTACGACTGCCATCCTCGTTAATAATCACCTTCGGCTCCTTACCCTCCACAACAGCAACACAAGAATTTGTGGTACCTAAATCAATTCCAATAACCTTACTCATTATTTCCTCCGGCGCATTGCCATAACGTATAGACTAAATGTAATCACGGTTTACGTAATGAACACGGTTTTTGTGATTTTTTTTAGGGCACCATCATTGTTGCGTTACCATCATATTGTGCTAAGATGATAGGTGTTTTTCTCCGTTCACCCAACGAAATGATCATTTCTTTGTGGGCTTTCGAATTTTCGAAAGCTTCCTCACAAGTTTCTGTTACGAACATCGTGCGACCCATATAAGAGTCAACATGATAAACCATAATTCCAATTTTATCTGGTCGAAAATCAGGTGGAAAGATATTTTCTGACCATGCACATTGAAATCCACGACAGTCTTGAGGTCGGCCCTTATAATCACTACAGCCACCGCAATCATCCTTCAAGAGCTTGCACCTGGTTTTCTTTGGCTTCTTAAGTGCGAGGATTTCTAGCATGGTACAACACTCTGTACATTCTCCACACTCTCTGTACACAATTTTGGTCATTATCTGCCTTCAAGCTCTGCGACATCTTTATCATGACAGCAGTCTTCCCATCGGTCGCCGCTGCCACAGTGACACGACATGCTAAGAATAAATTCAGCCACCACCGGCTTAGAGTGCCATCCCAGCATAAAGCCGCATACCACCAGTCCGGTCGCGAGTAAATAAAGCATGTGTTCCTCCATTAGATTTCTTCTTTCTTTTCAGCTTCTCTCACCAATTTAACATCTTCTGTAGTGAGTCCCATTAAGAATGTGATGCCCTCTGTTTTGTTAAGCGGGCTTACTTCGTAATATATCTTATCAGAATTCCCGTAAAGTTCTTTTATTATGCACTCCCCCCATCCTGGAAGATTCTTGATTACAATGATGTCGCCCACTTTCATTTCATAGTCATCCTTTTAGCGTGGTTAATTGCTTCTTCCATGGTCTCGTAGTAATACCCCGGGTCGATAATCAAACCCTCGGATGGGTGCAGAACGCGGAGCACTGGAAAATCGTGCTTAGCCCATACAGGATCACCCGCGCCTGGGACTTCTTCGTTCAGCTGTTTCCTGTATGCTTCCCAATCGTCCCACACCTCAACAACAAGACACTCTCCTCCAGGCATACGGCGCTGTGAGATTATATCACCCGGATTCACTCATCACCAATAATAACTTCAACAGTCTCAATGGGAACCGAATAACATCTTCCATCATTCCACAGAACTTCGACCCACGTCGCAAAAGCGCCGGCGTTAATTGAGGTCACAGCACCGGTCTGAGTTTTGTCCGTTTTTAATTCCACAACGTCACCCACAACGATCCAGCATCTTTTCTGCTCGTTCTTTTGGTCCATAATCGAATTTGCCCATAGGGTATTATAGGTCGGCCCCCTTAAGACTACATATTCATTTCGTAACAACTTCCAACTCCAAGTCTTGAAACCAGTCTATCTCCATACCAAAAGCGCACTCATAATAATAAAATCCGTCCTCCATTTCCATCACGTCGATGATGATTCCCGTTTTCTCCCACTCAGGCTGAGCCACAGCGACACGGGCTTTGCTGTGAAGCTTAAGCTGCACGATATCACCGGCCCTTAACATACTCCCCCCTCGCATACAGCTGGACGTCTTCAGCGCGCACGCGGTAAATCTCTTCGTCGTACAAGATCGTTGCGATCTTTTCCCACTTGTGATACTCCACTAAAAGACCGATATTCCACGGTCTACCCTCTAGAGGACCGGCAATGGGCTGTAATTTAAAGCGTATTATATCACCAGCTTTCATCTAAGTCCAAGGGTCCTTAATACATGCCGGCTTCTTTATTTTTTCGGCCCGAATATTCTCCCATTCGGGGTGCACCTCACTCAAGATTTCGAGGAGACGATGATGGCCATGGCCCGCGTGGACGTAGACATCATCTTCTTTTAACTTTGTCTTATTATATGCTGTTACTTGCCAAAATTGCACTCTTCGTCACCCGCTGTTAGAGGTCTTGACACTCTCCAGGATGATACCCTTCACGAATCCGCCGCGTTCCTCCATTTTCTTATTTGCGAATTGCTCCACTCGGTGACGATCGATATCGTGCGCCCAAAAGATAGATTGGAGAACCTCCCACATATCCGCAGCTTCTTCGATGTTGGGAGTCTCTACGAATTCGGCGAGTTCTTCTTGCAGTTTTTCATATAGCGACTTTCGAAACTCAACGAGGTCCGCGGTATGATACCTGCATGTTCCGCCAGTTTCTTCAATGATCTCCGGGATTCGATCTCTCACGAGTTTCATGTGGTTTTCTCCTATCCGCCATAATCCGTTGGCATGTGTTGAAGTGAGTCCGTAAATGATTGGTCAAAATAGACGATGGTGAGAGTGTGTCTTCCCCGGCCGTCGATTTCTCGCGATTCTATCGCGGTACCATAGATATCGGTGGGGTATTTCTCATACATTTCTTGTAAGACCTGGTCGACGCGAGCCTTCGGTCCCTTCACGATTGTCAATACCCGACCGTATTCTTTGTCTTGTGTTACTTGCTTTGGCACGTTAGTCATTTTCTTCCCCATCCACCATGTATTGGTCGAGCGATCTAATCTCGATTTGGGGGATTGTGAAGTGATGCCACGTACGACGCCATCGATAGCCTTCGATCCTTCCGGTCACACAAACTTCCTTACCCGCAAATTCCGTGGTTGGATCGATTTCAAGTCGATCGCGGTAACTCTTCCACAATACCACCGTGAAATCCGGGACCAGGAGTGGCTTTCCAGTGGAGGTCTTAATATAATGGTTACCCATGTTTACGAATGACCCGTAGGGCTTGTTAGCCACCTCCGTGACCACTCCGCAAACAGTCTTATCATATCCAATAAAGTTTCTTGCGGATTGAGCGGGGATATGTTCCCGCGGAGATGCCGCAAGACACATCAAGGCCACAATCATTAGTGCGCTATTCTTTATCATCGTCTTCCTTCTCCGGAACCACGTCTGCCTCCTCCGGTGGGGGTGGTAGCTCAAAGGGATCGACAAACGTCTCTCGAACGTGCGCCCCGCCTCCGGCGGGAGCCTTTAGCTCCTCAAATGCTTCTTCAATATCTTTTTCCATCGATTTTAATACTCCTAATTCTTGGCTTGCTCTCCATATTCTAAATGCAACATCAAGAATATCATGATTCATAGAATAATAACCAGAGGGGCCCTTATGTTCTAATTTACGTAAATCTTCAGCGGCAATCTTTTGTGCTTTCTCAAGGTATATGCGTAACTTATCGATACACCACATTCGTCGACGGTTTAAGTCCCACAAAACTTTCTCATTCGATTCGGACATGTAAATTCACCCCGTGCCATGGCTATCACAACGATAACCAAAATATTCACACATCTCCTTAAGGGCCTGGTGCGCAGGTTGATCACCCCGCACTACTTGCTGTACAAACCCTGGGTGGGATTTTATGTGCGACCCGGGGACGCCCATTGTATCAGGATTAACATGCCCTCGTTGCATGCCGGTCTCCCGGTTCAGCCCCTTAGAAAAAAGAGAGCCAGGAATAAAGTCAACAATCGCCTGTCCTCTTTTCATATTAACTTCAACATTGGTAAATTTCAGGATGTCATGCATCATAGTATCAGACACTTCGATATTCATAAAGTTAGCAATATCTCGAACTCTTTTTTCTTCGTCCCCATAATAATCTTCATATTTCAAAAAAAGTACCGATCGTCCAGATGCCTTATCAGCAACAATTTTCTTATGAATATCCCAATGGTCACCAATTCGAATCATGGCAGCTTTCGCTGCCTTGTCAGACGTCATCAACATTTCGCCGGCGTAACTACGCAAATTTGTTAGTGGGTCAATATCGATTAATTCTCCGTCAGACTCTTCCTCATTTGCTGGTACCATCTTTCCAATGTCTTGTGATATTCTGGAATGCCAAGACAAATAAGCTTCCACAGGATGTCGAAAGGTATAGACAACAGGAATGTCTGGGAAGTAGGCATGACGGCGAATCGGCCAATCCTTGGCCTCTAAGCCCTGTACCTCTGGATACCACCAGTCCGGTCGTGAATTTGGAACTAGAAACTTAAGTATCTGCCACGTCATTCGTGAGGAAGATCGTGGCATCCCACAAAGCGCGGGAAACAATGGTACATTATCATTCATTGCTACAAACTCCTTAGCGTTATTATAAGCGCCCAAGGTAAGTTGTAACGAGCAATTGGCTTTCTTTGTCACTTACTTTTTCTAGAGAGTTTTCTGCCATATTTTCTGTCAGTCTGCCGCTCTCCCACAAGATAGTTACAGAACGACCGAGAAATTTCTCCCAACCTTTTAGCTTTATGGGAAAACCCAACTCATTAATTTCAACAATCACTCCGAGCGCCTTGCTTGGAGCACGTCCTTTTATTTTCATGATTCTTTCGCCTTGTCTAACGATATCACCGACTTTCATTCTTTTCCTGCTTTGAAATGTAACGTATGCGAGATTGATATTCAACCAATACTCCCACCATCAACCCGAAAATGAAAGCAGACAACGCAACGACAACAAGATAATTCACTTCTTTTTCCTCTGCTCGTATGCTTCTTTTGCTGGTCCATCGAGCGCCCCGATGTCTCCCAACATATCAAAAAGCGCGCGGTCCTTTCGCTTGCTTCCAGTAACTGTACAAGGCCCAACTCGCATCGCATCCGGAGCATTCGGCATTTTGCCTGTCTTCATGTTCTCATGAATCTCTTCATCGGTGTCTCCATACGGAGACCACCACCCTCCACCGGGTTGAAGAATCTTACCATCTGGTCCCATTACACTCATTTCAATTCTCCTTCATAAATCGGTGGTAGTATTCCTGAAAAGCAAGGGGGTGGAGGTCCCATCTTCTCACATGCCGGAGGCCTGGTCCCTGGATACCTGTCAACCCACATGGCCATGACACATTCAAAATCCTCCGCCCACCGACCATCACTGGCTAGTCTCTTTTCTTTCGGGACATCCAATAGATGACTGATGTACTCGTTCAAT
>Ga0080013_1001608_pt1 | contig 29253 bp, 36 predicted proteins | sample ETNvirenome_6_85_FD_69236 | JGI IMG/M metagenome (GOLD analysis project Ga0080013, IMG submission 69236) | Marine viral communities from the Pacific Ocean - ETNP_6_85 (SPADES assembly) (version 2) | ecosystem: Environmental > Aquatic > Marine > Oceanic | place: Pacific Ocean | collected 2013-06-19 | reverse complement strand
CTACGTCAATGGAAGGTGATTTCGATACTGGTAACGTAAGATACAAAGCTAGAGAAAGATACGTCTTCGGCGCATCTGACTATAGAGGTATCTTCGGCGTTGAAGGTGCGTAACCTAAACTAATTATGTGGCGAAACATAGTTTCGCCACATTTTACAAATAAACGGTGAGAAAATGAGAAAATTCCTAGTAAAAATAAATGCATATCAATATCACGCTGAATTTGAAGTTTTAGCGGAAGATAATGTTGAATCTATTGAAAATTCAATAGTTGACAAATTGGGACAAAAGAGTATAAACTGGGAGTATCTTGGAGAAATGATGGATCCCAAGATAAAACGAATAACCTATGAGGAGGTTGTTGATGGTACACGAGCTGTACAAACAAAAACGGTCCTTGGAGTTGAGGTGGCAACTGGAGTATGAACAAAGTGGTAAATATACTCTTAATATGGTCAAAATTGATAAAGCAATTAGAGATACTATCAATGAGATCAAACTCGAAGAGACTAAAATTGCAGATAGAGAAAATGCAATTGTTGATGCTGCCCCTGAAGTTTCTGTGGCTACTTAAATAAACGCCATATCGCTGAAATCGTACATTTCTGTTAGGATCGCTTGCACTCTACTAAAATCTAATATATAAATAACTCACTAAGATTAATTAAACATAAATTGGTTATTCTTTGCTTAGTAAGAATAACTGGCGCTAGGAGGCGCTGATTATATGACAACACACTTTTCAACGGGCGTAACAAACGTTAGAGGTAAACAGGGTGGAACATCTTTATTTAGTGGAATTAGACAACCACTTATTACTGGTGGAACTACTCCACAAGAATGGGCATTTCAAGATGACTTTGTCCAATTTTCACAAACAACTTTGTCACCATGGACTATAACAGATCCAGGTGGAAGTTCATACATGCTAGCTCAATATCCGCAAGGATGGTTGAGAATGGGAGATGCTACTCCACTTGCAGCAGACGTTAGTATTGCAGCATCAGAAGATGTTTTTCAATATCATTCATTAAAACAATGGTGGTTTGAAACTTCCATCGCAGTTACTGATGTTAGTGATTTAAACACTTTTGTTGGTTTTGCGGCAAATGCTTATGCAGACCCTGTAGCAGTACCAGATGATGGTATTGGATTCTCTCATTTAGAAGATACAACTACAATTCAATTTGTATCTAGAAAAAATGGAGCAGGAACTTCTTTCGACATGAAAGATAGTGCAGCAGGAAGTACTTATACTTTTGCTGATTCTACTGTAACGACACAATCAGCAACGGCATACAACATGCCTGATAATAATGTTAGATTGGGATTTTTATTCCAACCAGCAGGAACTGAATTGGGTCAAACATCAGCACAATATAAACTTTTCTTAAATGGTAATATTGTCGGAACACAAGCAGCAACAACTGTTCCTGATGATTTACTTATGGAAATGAAGATGATGACTGAGAGTAAATCAACGAACGCTAACGATCTTTACGTTGACTACGTTCAGACGATACAACAAAGATAATAATATTATTCTAGGCTCCTACGGGAGCCTAGATAATTAGGAGAAAATTATGTCAATAACTTTAAGTAATTGGGTTTATATAAGTGACGAAGTAACAGCCGACGCTAATTACTTTGTAACTGCAGCTAGACCAAATACCGATGCTACTATGGCAGCAACAAGCTTAGCTTCCACTCATAATGGGGGCGGTCGAAATGTTACTGTTACAACTAATGGATCTGAATCTGGAATTACCTTAACAGCTACAGGCACAGACGTGGATGGAGCTGCTCAAACTGAAGAGATAGCTTTACCAGGAAGTGCTACTTTAACTGCTGGAACTAAAATTTTTAAAACGGTCACTGCAGTGAGTGTTACTTCTCAACCAGCAGCTAATATAACAGTTGGTTTTGGAACGGCATGTGGAGCTAAAATTGGTGGTGGTGGAGTTTTTGGAAGCTTTAGAACTACTTCAGGCGCAGTCGCTGGAACTTGTAGTTTTAGAACTGGTGGAACTGCCGGAACTGTAATCGCTACTGACAAATCAAGTGGAAGTGCGGGAGGAAACAATGGTCAAGTTTCAGCTCATGGCACAGGAGCTAGATTAGTAAATGGAATGTATGTAACCTATACTTTGACTCATTTTATTCAGATAATCGCGTTTTATGCCGGATAGGAGATTAGATGGCAAATACAACATCTGGCTCTTACACATTTGATCAAAACTTCGCAATAGATGATATTATTGCTGAAGCATATGAACGAATTGGTTTAGTAGGATCAGCCGGACATCAACTTCAAAGTGCTAGAAGATCATTAAACATTTTATTTAATGAATGGGGAAATAGAGGAATTCATTTCTGGGAAATTGGTGACACTAATATTGATTTAAGTCAAGGTACGGAAACGTATGCTTTCTACAGAAATAGCGGAGATGGTACAAGTGCAACTACTGCACCTGTTAATGGTCTTTATGGTATAACTGATATCTTATCAGCTTCTTACAGAACAGATTATAATACTACTTCACAAACTGATTTACCTTTAACAAAAGTAGATAGATCTACTTACGCAGCTTTTTCAAATAAACTGGTACAAGGAACTCCCAGTCAGTTTTGGGTTCAAAGATTTATAGATAGAACTACTCTTACAATTTATCCGACAGCTGCTTCATCACAAGCAAGTAACTATGTTCATATTTATTATGTAGCTAGAATTCAAGATGTTGGAAATGCTTACACTAATGCAGTGGATGCACCTTATAGATTTATACCATGTATGGTATCAGGGCTAGCTTATTATCTTTCTCAAAAATATGCACCACCAAGAACACAAGAATTAAAATTATTATACGAAGACGAATTACAAAGAGCTTTACAGGAGGATGGATCAGCGGCGAGTACGTACATTACACCGAAAACTTATTATCCAAATATATAATGACATTATTAACTAAAGGAATGGGAGTTGTTAAAAAAATAATGGCTAAGACTAAGGCTGGAAGAAAAGATCAAGTATTAGATGTAATTAAAAAAGGTAGAAAAAAGAAAGTTTCTAAAAAATTATGGAAAGGTAGAACTAAACGTTTAATTGATGTTGAAGGTAAAAAAAAACACACTATTCAAGATGAATCACATCTTATGGATGTAGATACTTATGCTGCAGTTTCTTCAGCACCAGATAAAGAAGTTAAAGCGTGGTTAAAACATAAAGGGTTTAAAGAATAATGGGAAAATTTGCAAGTGGTAGACAGTCGTTAATGATTTCAGATCGTTCTGGAGCAGCATTTCCATATAGAGAAATGGTTCAAGAATGGAATGGTCTTTGGGTACATAATTCTGAATATGAACCTAAACAACCTCAAGTTTCTCCAAGACCACACGGTTCAGACCCACAAGCTTTGCAACATGCAAAACCTGCAAGAACAGAATTTGGTGTAGCCGATGTATTAGAATATAACCCTTTAACCACATATCAAATTGGATCTCCAATTGTAAATGTTAATTTACCAGGACATGGTTATACTACTGCAGATGTAAAAAGATTTAGAGGACCCTTAGGTGCCGCAGGAGTTTTTGGCAATCCAGAAGGAGTAGGTGGCATTACTGGAGCAACTATTGCTAAAGCGGCCGGATACTCTATAACAGTAGGGAAATATGTTAATGGTGCAACTGATACAACTGGACCCAATAATACCGGACAGTTTGGTAGAAATTGGTTTTGGTTTAGTGCCGATACAAATGCAACAAGCGTAGAAACAGGAGGAGGGTACCCGATCTCAGTAGGACCGGTTACTTTACAAGCATAATGGCAGGATATACACTTTCAGGATTAGAAGCTGATATTAGAAGTTGGGCAGAAGTTGATTCAACAGTTTTTACTGGTGCTGTTCTAAGCAGGTTTATTGAAAATGCTGAATATAGAATTGCTTATGATCTTCCTATGGATTCAGATAGAGTAGAATCTAGCGCTCAATTTGCTCAAAATTTTAATACAATTACAGTACCGGCAGGATGTTTATTTGTAAGAGGAGTTTTAGTTTTTGATTCAACTACTGATGATACTGTTAAAGGAAAATATCTTTTAAAAAGAGATGTTACTTTTATGCAAGAATATCAAGGAGAAGCTACAGGACCTGTAGGATCGCAAACTGGTCAAAATGTAAAAGGTCTTCCTAAATATTATGCTATGTTTGGAGGAGCCACAGGAACTACAAGTTCTACTTCAGGAGCCTTATATGTATCTCCTACACCGGATCAAAACTATTTATACACTATTTTTTGGAATAAATTACCACCTGATTTGGCGACACAGACTTCGGGCACATATGTTAGTAAATACTTCCCTCAGGGCTTATTATATGCTAGTTTAGTGGAAGCATTTACTTTTTTAAAAGGTCCAGCAGATATGTTGACATTATATGAACAAAAGTATAAACAAGAACTAACTAAATTTGCAAGTATGCAAATTGGGAGACGAAGACGAGACGATTATACAGACGGTACTGTACGTATACCGATCGAGTCACCGCCTCAATAATAGGAGATTTTTATGGCAATAACATCGGCAATTTGTAATAGTTTCAAACAAGAAATTTTAGTAGAAGGTCACAATTTTACTGGCAGTACAGATTCATTTAAACTAGCTCTGTATTCAAGTAATAGTGCAACCTTAAGTAAATCAACAACTCAATGGACAGTAGCATCGGATCCAACTGCAGATCCTACAAATACCTACGAAGTGTCAACAACAGGTACAGGATATACAAGTGGTGGAAATGCTTTAACAAGTACGACGCCAGTATTGTCCGGCGACACTGCGTGTTGTTTATTTGCAAGTACGTCTTGGGGATCAACAGCATCATTCACAGCAAGAGGATGCTTAATTTATAATTCAACAAATTCAAACAAAGCGGTTTGCGCAATTAACTTTGGTGCAGACAAGACTGTGACAACTGGAACTTTTACAATTGAGTTTCCAGCACAAACAGCAGGCAACGCGATTATCCAAATAGCATAAGGAGGCCCACGTGTCAGTTGACTCAGGATGGGGCCGGTTAACCTGGGATCAATCTCAATGGGGTGGTGCTACAGTTTTAGCCACTGGTTGGGGTGCTCAATCTTGGAATGATGGTGAGTGGGGAGATCTTTCTGATGCTACTATTACTCTTACAGGTGTATCCGCAACCACTGCAGTTGGAAGTTTAACAGAATTAATTGAAGTAAAACCTGGTTGGGGTACTTTAAACTGGGGACAAAATGGATGGGGTTCTGTTGAGTCAGCTCAATACACTTTAACTGGTTTATCTGCTACTTCAAGTCTTGGAACTTTAGGATCAATTCCAGATCAATTGATGGGTCTTACAGGTCAATCAGCAACGTCTACAGTTGGTTCACCTAGTATTGATGCAAGTTTAACATTTACATTAACCGGTCAACAACTTATTTCTTCATATGGAAATGTTTCTATTGATGATCATTCAATTGGTTTAGTAGGTTTATCAGCTACATCATCCGTAGGCACTTTAAATCCTGCAGATGTTATCGGTATAACTGGTCGATCCGCAAGCACTGCTGTAGGCACTTTAACATTTACTTCTAATCCAACGATGACCTTAACAGGTGTATCGGCTACCACTGCTTTAGGTACTTTAACAGTTTCTCCTGTTACTTTAACTACTTTAACCGGACGAGCAGCTACAACAGCTCAAGGAACGGTCACTACCACTCAAGTAACAAATGCTAGTTTAGTGGGCCTAGGACAGTCTTTAACAGCCACACTAAATGGACCAGGTTTAATCTTAAAATATTATGGTAGAAAAACGCCAAAAGTTACTACGGGCTATACTGCTAAAACACCAAAAGTAACCACTGGATATACTAATAAAACCCCTGCATAATTATGTTTGACTTAAAAGTAAATAAACAATATAAACAATAAAACTAGGAGATTTTAACAATGGCATCAACTTACACACCTCTTGGCGTTGAATTAATGGCTACTGGCGAAAACGCTGGTACATGGGGAACGAAGACTAATACTAATTTAAATATTATAGAACAGATTTCTGGCGGCTTTGCTTCTGTTGCGGTTGCTGGAACAGGAAATACAAACCTTACAATTACAGATGGAGGAACTGGCGCAACCGGTGCTGCAAGAGTCCTTGAATTAACTGGAACTATCACAGGAAATATTACTGTATCTATTCCATTAGACGTAGAAAATTTTTACATTATTAAAAATGCAACGAGTGGTGGTTGGACAGTAGAATTTCAATATGTGTCTGGTTCAGGTACAAGTTTTACTTGGACAACTACACAAAAAGATTGGAGAATTTTATGTGCAAAAGCAGATGATGGCACAAATCCAAATATTGTAGAAATTGGATTAACAACTGCACCAGGCGGTTCAGATACACAAGTACAATATAATAACTCAGGTTCGTTTGGAGGATCTTCAGATTTAATTTGGGATTCAAGTGGTTTAAGTATTGGTTCTCGAAAAGAATTAAGATTATTAGATACTACAGGTGGAGAATATATTGCATTTAAAGCAGCTGGAGCTGCTTCTAATCAAATTTTAACTTGGCCCGCAGGTTATGCAGGTGCAAATGATTATGTGTTAACATCTCAAACAGATGGAACACTCGCATGGGCTGAAGTATCGGGCGGTGCGTCATGGCAAGCAGTAATTACAGCCGACCCAGGACCAGCAGTAGCAGGTAATGGATATTTTTGTAACACAACCGGAGGAGCTTTTAATTTAACTCTTCCAGCTTCCCCTTCTATTGGAGACTTTGTTTCTTTTATAGATTATGCGGGAACGTTTGATACATATAATTTAACAGTTGCCAGAAATGGTAAAAAAATACAGGGGGCATCAGCAGATTTGACTGTGTCTACAGAAAGAGCAGCTAACACATTAGTATTTGTAGACGACACTCAAGGTTGGTTGTTGCAGAATAAATAATGGCTGAGTATAGAGAAATACAAGGTGTGGCAGTTGAAAGTAAAACAGGTTCAACTGGTACAATCGAAGGGCAAGTTTATTATGATTCTACAACTGGTTCGTTTAAATTAGTAGGCGCTAGTGGAGTAGTAACAATTACAACGTCTTAAGGAGGAAACTATGGCAAATTATCAATACTGTACAGCAACAAATTGGGGAAAAGGTTTTATTACAGCCCATGATTCAAGAAACATTGGACCAAGAATATACCCCGGTGATGTGTGGAGAATACCTGCTAACAGTCAAGATTCTAACAGATGGATCGCTGGAGTAGCTGGAGTAAACAAAACTCTATCGGAAGCACAAACAATTGTTGACGCAGCAGTTGCTGCATCACAGGCTGCGTGGGATGCGATACCGGCTGATGATGAAACAAAAGACTCTTCAAGAATATTGTATGTACCTAGACCAGAAGACATAACATTAACGGAGTGATTATAAGTGGCAACATATTACGACATACAAGGACAAAAGGTACAATACCTTTCATCAGACCCTAGCCCTGTAACAAAGGGACAGGTATGGTATAACTCGACTTCAAACTCATTAAAAATGAGAACATATAACGCTGCTGTTTGGACATCAGGAGCTACTACACCATATGCTGCTAGAGGTACTCAAGGATTTGCGGACAGCAAAAACGCTGCTCAAATCTATGGTGGTTACACAACTACAGCTACCACTACAAGTGCGGAGTATGATGGTACAAGCTGGTCTCCAACTCCAAGTCTAAATACATCAACTTATTCAGGTTCTCTGGGAGTAGGGGTTAAAGCTTCAGCAATTACAGTCGGCGGAGCAGGTCAAAATTCTGAACAATGGAATGGTTCAACATGGTCTAATATTACTACTTTCCCTAATTCACCAAACTCAGTAGAAAATACTGGTGGGTTTGGTTCTACTACAGCGGGTTATTTTATGGGTGGATCATCACCTACACCTACAGCTCCTACGGTTAAACCTTCAACAACAACATGGAATGGAACGGCTTGGACAACATTAAACCCAATGGCTATCGGTAGAACCGCTATGGGTGCGTGTGGTACATCTACTGCAGCAATAGTTTTTGGAGGAGAATCAGGAGTCCCTCCTTCTTATCCAGGCACAAGAGATCAACAAGAAGATTGGGATGGAACATCTTGGACTGCATCCCCAGCTAGTTTGAATACTCCAAGATATGCTTTTGCAAGTTGTCAAAATGGTCCAGCAGCAACAGCGTGGGCAGGAGGTGGTTACACACCTGCAATAACTGAAACTTATAAATCTACAGAAGAATACGATGGAACCACATGGGCAAATAGTCCAGCCGTTGTAACTTACGAATCAAGAGGTGGTCAAGGTTCCGGTGGAATTCAAGGAGCATCTGGTTTTATGGCTAATGGAACTTATCCGGGTAACCCAACTTTTAATACTGATGGGTGCTCTGAATTTGATCCAGGATCAATAGCAACACAAACAGTAACAACAAGTTAAAAAATTATGGCAAGTTATATAGACATACACGGAAACAATATACCAATTAGATCTTCGGATCCTAGTAACCCAATTTTTGGGGAGATGTGGTACAATACATCAACATCAACCTTAAAAGGATATGTTTATGCACCATCCGCATTTAGTACGGCTAATGTTTTACCAACTGCCACAATGGGTGGACTTGGTGGTGGAACAATAACAGCAGGATTAGTAGCCACTGGAGACTATCCAGCGGGAAGATCCAATGTGACTATGGAATACGACGGGACTAATTGGGCTGTAGGCGGTACTTATCCAGTATCATACACCCAGGTGGGTGGAGGTGGTACTCAAGCCTCAATGATTGCTGTAGGTGGTGGTCCACCTTGGACTAACAATCTTGCAAATTCATATAATGGTACAGCTTGGTCAGGTGAAACTGGTTATCCTACTAACATTAGAGGATCTGATGGCGGAGGAACGGGGGAAACGGCATCTTTTGTGGGCGGCGGTGAAAATGTGAACACAGGAACAAACGCATTTAATCTTTATAATGGAAGCTCTTGGACTGCAGGCGCAGCAAATCCAGCGGCTAATTTTAATAAATTTGTGGGAACACAAACAGCAGTTCTTGCAGTTGAAAATGGACCCGGCGCAACTCAATCATTTAACGGAACTTCATGGACAACATTAAACCCAGCTTTAGCTACTAACTCAGGTAATATGTATGGAGATCTAACATCAGCTGTAAATGGTTGTACAAGTCAGCCAACTGGAGCTCTTCCTGCTCAAGAATGGGATGGGACATGTTGGGCTGCTGGAGGAATACCTGCACTACCAAATTATAGGCTTAGAACCACATGTCAAACTGGAACTGCCGGCGCAGGCTTTTTCGCAGGCTCTTACCCTGGAGCAGCTCCCCCTACATCATCAAATGATGTGGAAGAATATAGCGCAGCGGCGGCGACGACTGTTACTGTTACAGCATCGTAATACTTGACTTTTAAGTCCAGTATTATAATATAGTTTATGAAAGGATTATTATGACAGAAAAAAGAAATATACATGCGCTTATAGAAAAAGAAGCTCCGGCTTTAAATAACTTATTAGACCCACAAGATGTTTCTGCATTTAAATCAATGATAGAAGAGCTTCGAGACACTTGGACTAAGAAACAAATTTTTAGAACTGAAACTGAAATGAGGTTTTCAGTTTTAAATGATTTTAAATATCCAAATAAAGCTTCTAAATATTGGCAATGTGTAAGAGAACAAAATGTCTATCTAGAAAATTTAATGACTTTGTCTTTTGATTGTAGAAGAAAAGAAGCAAAAATTAAATGGTTAGAAAAAAAATTAGAAACAGAAAAAGACGAATACAAATTAGAAAAGTATAAAATAGATTTAGACGAAGAAGTTTATGGTCTAGCAAATATGCAGTTAGTTGCTAGAGATCGTATGAGAGAAATTAAACTCTGGTCAAAAATTAAAAAAGAAAATGATGATGGCTCGTTCGATAAAGAAAATGTTAATGCACATCAAATAGAGTCTTATCATAAAATAATGCAAAATAGAAAAGAGACCCTAACAGCTGGTTCAAGTCAGCCAGAAGTGTTTAATGTATTAGGTCAATTGGAATCCATTGAAAGACTTAAAAAAGAAAGAGGTATACTTGAAAGTCAAAAGAGAGAAGCTATTTCTACGCAACAGACAGCTGGAGATGCAACCGGAAAATCAGAGACAAAATGATCTATACAAAAAAGTAAGGGATCATATAAAGAAGACCGGTTCTATCATTAATCCATTATTAGTTGTTGAAGAAGGGGATAAATATAAAGTGGTTTACGGAAACAATAGATACTTAGCTGGCGTTGAATTAAGTCTAAAAGAATTTCCTATAAAAATTTTACCGAATGAGGAAGTTTCAACTATAAGAGAAGGTGCTAAAACTTACACCGAAGTTAAGTTAGATGAGGAAAAGAATGGACTTTAGCATAGTAGTATTAGGTCAAACAGTCTTACGCTATAACGTACCGGCTGACATAATGGCCCAATTAAAAAATATATATAGAGATAAATGTAATGAAATGCCTCCGGCTAACCCTCAATTAGTAGGAAAAATTAATAATGAAAAATCTTTTTTTTATGACGGACCAGATGTTCCAGAAAAGAAGATATATCCGCATAACTTTTTATCTAAGCAAATAATTGATTTTTATTATATGGCGTTTAACCATTATTTAAAGTGGAATAAAATTAGAGATTATACATGTACCCTATGTTCTGTATGGATTAACAAAATGAGAGAACATGAATACAATCCTGTTCATATTCATCAAGGAAATTTATTTACAGGGCTATCTTCAGTTCTTATTGTAGATGTACCTCAAAGTTATGGAGTAGAATATTCATCCGCACACGAGCCCTTAAATGGCCAGTTAATGATATTAGGCTCTTCTTCTGGTATGTTTGCAAACATGGATTATCAACCGGCCAATATAAAATCAGGAGACTTGTTTATTTTTCCTTACGATATAAGACACTGTGTTTATCCTTTTAATGGACCAGGAGAAAGATTAACTGTTGCAGCCAACATGGATGTTTTATTTGATCCTATTAAAAATAGAGGGGCAACTTAATGTATGAGAATAAAATTATAACCGAACCTAAATGGAAAAGCTGGATAATTGAAACCACTACTCCTATTTTTACACCAGATCAATGTAGACAGATTATTGAATCAGGCAGAGCACAGAAACCACAAACAGCACAAGTTGGTATGGATAAACCTGGAGGAGGTGTCAATACTAAGAAAAGGGTGACTACTATTAGCTGGATACCATTTAAAGAAATGACGCCTATGTACGAACATTTAGATAGCTTTATGCAAAGAGCAAATCGCAATCATTTTGGTTTTGAAGATATTAGAATTACCGAACAAGCTCAGTTTACCGAATACCCAACAGGAGGATTCTATGATTGGCATATGGATTGCGATTTAGTTATGACCCAGGAGCCTCCGGTTAGAAAAATTTCTATGACTGTTTTATTAAATCATCCCTCAGAATTTGAAGGAGGAGAATTAGAAGTTGGAGGAAAGAGAACTGCGAAACCTGTGGAACAAGGACAGGGGCTGGCTTTCGCTTCTTTTATTAATCATAGGGTTAAACCAGTAACTAGAGGAGTGAGACAATCTTTAGTGCTGTGGTTTGGGGGAACACCTTTTAGATGATCGAACATCCATTCGATGACAGCACTTTTATAAAGGGGTTCTATATTCCTGAAACTGTTTGTGACAAGGTTATAAAATTTTTTAATGACCATCCCGATCAAAAGTATCCAAGTCAAGTAGGGTCCAAACCTAAGGTGAACGAAGAAGTAAAAAAAGGAACAGAGATGTTTTGTCCCGTGCCTGTAATAGATTTTCATCTTCCAGATTATTTAAAATGTTTACATCAATGTTGTAATAACTATCTTCTAGCATTTACAGAGGCAAAAAACGTACATCCTTTTAACATTGAAAACAATATTAAAATACAACACTACCAACCTAATGAAGGTTATTATAAATGGCACTGGGAAAATACAGGTCATGAGGAGAATATTAAAAGACACTTAGTTTTTATGACTTACTTAAATAATGTTAAAGATGGAGGAACTGAATTTAAATATCAAAATATAACGGCTCCAGCAAATAAAGGTTTAACTTTAATATGGCCTGCTATCTGGACTCATACCCATCGAGGTCAAATAAGTCAGACGGAATCTAAAACAATTATTACAGGATGGTTTAGTTATGCTTTTTAAAGAACACTTCTTTCCCACCACTGTTTATGGCTGTGATATTAAATTAGATAATTATAAACTAGAACAAGATATTCTCGAATGGTCTAAGCAGGACAAAGGAGTAGAAAAAACAAATGTTAAGGGATGGCATTCTCAAGCGGATATGCATAAAAAACCAGAATATAAACCTTTAGTGGATCAACTTTTTGTAGCTATGAAGCACGTATGGGAAGATCAACATTTAGATAGAAACCCTAGACTAGGTAATATGTGGGCAAACATAAATTATCCTGGTGGATATAACAGACCCCACGTACACCCTAATTGTTTATTGAGTGGTGTATATTATGTAAGGTCTCAACCTGGGGCAGGTAAATTAGTTGTAAATGATCCAAGACCAGGCGTACAGTTAATGCTGCCTGTAAGAATAAAGGAGCCAGGACCAAAACATTTATGGAGAGAAGTACACCTAGATCCCGTACCAGGTAGAATTATTATATTTCCTGCATGGTTATTGCATTGTGTTGAACCAAATCAATCAAATGATATAAGAATATCGGTAAGTTTTAATTTTATACAGGAGGGTTTTCAATGACCGGTTTAGTTTATAAAGAATTACCCGTAGAAGATATTACCCATCTTACAAGACCAGAATTTGTTAATGGTATAGAACAAAAATTCCATGATACTTTATTAGAATCTATTACTCAATATGGTATGAGAGATCCTGTGTATATTAATCAATTAAAGGACGGCACCCTTAAAGTAACAGTTGGCAATAATCGCATGGTCATCGCTAAAGAACTAGAAATTAAAAAAATTCCCTGTGTTATAAAATTACACAATCCTCAAGATAATAATTTAAATGGAAGAATTCTTCATACAGAAAAAGAGATAGAAGATGTATTTCATAGTAAAGAAGGACTAGAAATTAAAAAAGAAGATGGTATTATATATGAAGTAATGCCTAAGAATTATCAAAGAAATGGAAAAATTTAATAAATATCAAGTAATTAAAAAAGCAGTTAGCTATGAGCTAGCTAACTTTATCTTTAACTATTTTCTACTTAAACGGGATGCAGTTGATTGGATGTATAAAAATAACTTCACCTATGACACTGGAATGTGGGGAACATGGAAGGATCACCAGATTCCGAATACTTATTCCCATTATGCAGATCATGTAATGGAAACGCTTCTGGTTAAGCTACTACCCATCATGGCCCAGAAAACAGGGCTAGAATTAATTCCTACCTATTCTTATGCTAGACTCTATAAACAAGGAGACATTTTAAAACGACATAAAGATAGACCTAGTTGTGAGATATCAACTACTCTTAATTTAGGGGGAGATCCCTGGCCTATATTTATAGATGGCACAGGCGCTAATAATGTTATCAACGAAGAACAAAATTTAATCAAACCTAACGCCCCTCAAGGCACAAAAGTCCTACTTGATGTTGGTGATATGCTAGTATATAGTGGATGCGAACTCGAACATTGGCGAGAGCCTTTTGACGGGAACATTTGCGGTCAAGTATTTCTACATTATAATCATGTGAATGGCCCATTTGCTGAAAAAAACAAATTTGATGGTAGACCTATGCTAGGACTACCACCATTTGTAAAATAGTATTATAATGAGGTTATATGTTACAAAAGATAGGTTTTTTACCTGGATTCAATAAACAAGTCACACCCACAGGAGCAGAGGCTCAATGGCAAAGCGGTGAAAACGTTAGGTTTAGATATGGTACTCCTGAAAAAATAGGAGGCTGGCAACAATTAGGTGAAAACAAACTTACTGGTGCGGCTAGAAAAACTCATCACATAGTTACTAAAGCTTCTATTAAATATTCCATTATAGGAACCAACAGAATTTTATATGCTTACACAGGTGGTGTCTTTTATGACATTACACCTTTAGTTAATCCCTCAGGAACAGCTATTACAAATGCATTTACTACAGTTAATAATGCTTATGAAGTTACCATTACATCTACATCACATGGCTTTGTAGCCGGTGACATATGTTTATTTGGGGCTACAGCTACCTTCAGTGCGATAACTAATTCTAATTATGGGGCTGCAGATTTTTGTGATAAAAAATTTATGGTTACATCTGTTGTAGACGCAGATAATTTTACTATTACATTACCTGATAAAGAAACAGGAAGCGGTGCAACAGCTTCTGGAGGAATTACTTATTATAGATACTACCACATAGGACCGGCTGAACAAATTGGAGCTTATGGTTATGGTATATCCTTATGGGGCGGTAACGTTTTAGCTTCAAGTCAAACAACATTAAATGGATCATTAAGTGCCGACTGTGCTGGAACCGGAGGAAGTGGAACTAGTATTACGCTAGCAAGTACTACAGGTTTTCCTACCGCAGGAACTAATTATGCCTACATCGGAAACACAATTGGAACAATAGCTACTAGTGAATTAATTTCTTACACAGGAGTTTCGGGTAATGACCTTACGGGAGTTACTAGAGGAGTTCTTGGAACGGGAACAGGAACTGGAGGAGCAGGGTGCCCGGGAGATACAGGGAAAGCTTTTAGTACAGGTATTAAAGTTTATGACGCTTCAGGGCCAGCTTGGGCTGGATGGGGCTCAGCTTCATCTAACACAGATAAAGTTACAGATCCAGGACTATGGTCGATTGATAATTTAGGAGATAATATTATTGCTTTAATTCATAACAGCGCTGTATTCGAATGGGATTCAAATGCAACAGGTGCAACGTCTACAAGAGCAACTATTATTAGTGGAGCGCCCACAGCTTCAAGAGACATGTTAGTATCAACACCTGACCGTCACTTAGTTTTATTGGGAACAGAAACAGAGATAGGTAATACAGCTACTCAAGATGAAATGTTTATAAGATTCTCTTCTCAAGAGGATATAAATACTTGGACACCAACAGCAATCAATAGCGCTGGCACACAAAGACTGGCTGCCGGATCACGGATCATGGGAGCTAAGCTTGGTAGAAATGCAATTTACGTATGGACGGATACCTCATTATTTACCATGCGTTTTGTAGGGACTCCATTTACTTTCGCCTACGAACAGGTAGGAACAAACTGTGGATTAATAGGAATGAACGCAGCCGTAGAGGTGGATGGAGCAGCTTACTGGATGTCTGAGAATGGTTTCTTTAGATTTACTGGTAAACTAGAATCGATGGACTGTTTAGTGGAGGATTATGTTTATGATAACCTCAATAAAACTTCAAATCAATTAATATATTGTGGTCTTAATAACTTGTTTGGAGAAATTATATGGTTCTACCCAACTGAAAACTCTAATGTTGTAGATAGATCAGTTTATTATAGTTACTTAGATTCAACAAGTGAAAGACCTATATGGTTTACAAATGCAAGTACTCTTTTTAGAAGAACTACTTGGGTTGATTCTGCAGTATTTGGTCTTCCTCATGGAACTGCATATGATGCAGGAGACGATGCATCTTTTGATGTTGAAGGAAATACTGAAGGAAGTACAGTTTATTATGAACATGAAATAGGGGTCAACTATGTATTAAGTGGGACTGAATATGCTGTACCCGCTAATATTACTTCAGGAGATTTTGATATTACTCAAGACCAACAAAGGGGTATTACTTTTAGAGGGGATGGAGAATTTATTATGAGGATTAGCAGGTTCTTACCTGACTTTATATCTCAAGCAGGTAACACTGTTATTCAATTAGACCTTAGAAATTTTCCTAATCAATCAGCTGTAAGCTCGACATTAGGCCCTTTTACTGTTACAAGCAGTACTAACTATAAATCTTGTAGAGCACGAGCAAGATCGGTTGCAGTCACTATTGCTAATAATACTAGCGGTGATACAACCTTAGGACAAAATTGGAAACTAGGTACATTTAGATTAGATGTACACGCTGGAGGAAGAAGATAATGCCGTTTAAATCAGAAAAGCAAAGACGCTATATGCATGCTAACTTACCCGAGATCGCACAGAGATGGGAAAGAGATTATGCAAGTGGTGGTATTGCTAGAGTAGGATACCAACAAGGTATGGGAGTTGCACCTTTTCCTCCTCCTAATGATTTAGGAAATCCACTTAACGATTCTAGAATTGTTTCAGAAGAACGAAGTTTATTGGGACATGCATATCCTACAAACCTGGAAGGCAATTGGTGGGGATCTACGTCTACTGAAATGCTAGGTGACCAATATAATCTTCCAATGGATCGAATGATTAATCCAAATGACATGTCAGGAGCCTTAGCCGCACCATATGGTGTCAATCCTATGACAGGAATGCCTTATCAAAAGCCAAGAACTATTGCTGATCAAAATAGAGTACATGGTCAAACGTTTACTCAACGACAACCAGCTTGGTATAACCAAATGTTTAATAAAGCTGGTCAAGGAATAACAGGACTTAAAAATCAAATGGGTAATATGTTTTCAGGAGCTAAACATAAAGCTGGTGCTTTAGCAGGTAATCTTATGGGAATGGCTATGGGTATTCCAGGATTAGGAGCCTTACTAGGAAATATAAGACCAGACAATCCTTATGAAATATTTCAAAAACAAATGTTTGGAGAAATGTATAGAGATCCTAAAACAGGTAAGCCCGCTAATTTTGGTAACAAAGATCCTTTTGGAAAAAATATAAGATCTCTGTTTGGTAACTATGATGTAGTAAAACAAGCTGATAAATTTGCTGGTAGTAAACTTTCACAAAAGTATGCAGATAAGCATGGATATAAGGGAAATCTATTTGCCGATCTTATGGCTGATGGAGAAGTTACGGATGAAGAGATAGAGCAGTATGGTTTAAAAAACATGGGTAACTATCAATTAAATAGATTAAGAGCTTTAGCTCACGCTAAGAAACAAGCTACGGATTGGTATGATAAAACAAAAAGACCTCCTGGATTGGGAGGATCAAAACCAAAGGGTGATGGTCCAACAATATTTAAAACTAGAACTACCGGTGGTGGTGGTAGCGGCCCAACGTATGGACCTCATACTCCAACACATCATGGAACTAAGGCTCATGGACCTGGTGGAAGATTTGATGTTTCAAATAGAAGTAGTTCTAAAAGTAGTTCAAGTGGATCGGGTCGTAGAGGTAGTCATCATTTTGCTCAAGGAGGCCTAGCAAGTTTATGGCCAAGATAGTACAAACAATAACCAGAGCCAGTGAAGATTACAGACAAGACGTAGCTCAATCTTTAGTTAGAGATTTAGATGCTGTATTAGAAAAATTAAATACAACATTTCAAGAAGAAATTAAACAGGAGATAGAGGCTAAAAGTTTCTTTGTTGAATAATGGCTGTTGTAAATCAATACAGATTTTATGGGAAAAGTACCACAACTGTAGATTCAGATGTGGCTTTATTATCTCCTCTAGTAAGTGAAACTTATATAATTAAATCAATAAGAGTAACTAATAAATCAGGATCTAACACACCTACTATTAGTATTACTGATAATGCTTTTTTCATTACCCATACTCAACAATTGACCGCTAACACCAGCGTTGAATTAATCAGCTTACCTTTGATAGTAGAAGGTGGAACAGTTTTAAAATATAGTACAGCTGGAACCATGACTCATGGGGTAGATATAGCTATTAGCTATTTAAATATTAAAAAAGAGGTAACAACATAATGGAAGAAATTAAACCAGATAAAATAATAACTACTATTTCTAACCTTAAAACAGGGGAAATATACAAGACCGAAGAGGAATGGAAAGCTAAGGGAATCGCCGAAACGGACATCAGAAGAGACGTTAGAGTGATTATGCCAGCACTTGATTTGTTTGGAAAAACAAGTTAAAGTATAAACTCAGGAAATTTTCACCTGCCCTTAACTAAAATGAGACAAAATTATGGCACTATTTGAAGAAGAACAGATCACAGATACACTAGACACAGGCGTTCCTTCTATAAAATATGAAGGAAATGAAGGGCCTCAAGACCCTAGACAAGAGCAGATGTTAGCTCAATTAAAAGAAGAATACATGCAATATGTATTTGAACAAAAAGAACTAGGTTCACCTGTTATGTCTTTTGAAGAATGGTATCAAGCCGTTTATCAAGCTAGTAAAATGGGTGTTCAAGCTCCTCAAGAAGAGATGGGGATGCAAGAAGAAATGATGATGAGAGAACCAGCAGCTTATGGTGGTATCATGGATACTGAATCAGGAAGAAGAGCTTACGGTTTAGGAAGTTTCTTTAAAAAAATTACAAGACCAATTAAAAAAGTTGGAAAAAAACTTATAGGCGGTGCAAAGAAATTAATTAAAAGTCCAATAGGTAAAATGGGATTAGCTGCATTACTTGCAGGCCCAGCACTAGGTGCATTGGGTGGAACAGGTGCAGCAAGTTCTGGATTTTTAGGTTCAGGTGCAGCAGGCGGTGCAAGTGCAGCAGCAGCAGCAGCCAGAGCTGGAGCAACTAAAAAAGGAATAGGAGCATTATTAAGCAAAGCTATGCCTCATTTAACAAACCCAAAAACTTTAGCTAAGATCGGTATTGGTGCAGCAACTGCATTACCATTCCTAGGTATTGGAGGTCAAAAGCAACAAGAAGAGGTTGGACCTGACATGGGTAAACTTGGAAGTTTTGATTTTGATTATGATAAAATGATTAGAAGAGGTCAAAATTTAAAAAGTACTCAAGACATTATAGATTATAATAAAGAATATGGAACTGATCTTGTAGAAGACGAAGAAGTTTATAGAACTGGAAACGCTTATGGCGGAAGAATTGGGTATGCTCAAGGTGGTTCAGAAATTATTGAAAAAATAAAAGAAAAAATTATTGAAGCTGGTGATCGTGCTCAGGGAATTCCAGGACTAGACGAAGCTATCTGGATAGAAAAGATTAAAGATTTTATAAGAAAAAAAAGAGGTGATCCAAGAGAAGAGATGATACAAGAAGAAATAGAAGAGTTAAGACCTAGAGATCCTATGCATCCTATGCCTATGCAATCACCTATGAGACCTATGCCTGACATGCCTAGAAGAAGAGGATACGCTTTAGGATCTAAAGCAGACTTTGCAATAGAAGATGTTATGACTGGTGGTGTAGAAGATGAGATTGGTGGCATTACAGGTATCATGAGACAGGCTGATCTTCAACGTAAAGGAAACATTGGTCAGTTCTATGCGGCTCAAGGCGGAAGAATTGGGTATGCTGATGGTGGAAACATTTTTGAATTATTACAAAAAGAGTTAGACGGAACTATTACTTCAGAAGAATTAAAATTATTAGAAAAATTAATAAAAGAAAGAGGTAAAGATTCTCTACCATTTGCTCAAGGTGGTTCTCCTAAAGAAGGTGGGATCATGGACCTTGGTGGTATGGAAAAAGATTATAGAAATACTGGTGGTTTTGTAGAACTGGGAGTAGAAGAAAAAGCAGATGATGTACCAGCAAGATTAAGTAAGAACGAATTTGTAATGACAGCTGATGCTGTTAGAGGCGCAGGTGATGGAGACATCGACAAAGGCGCATCGATCATGGAAAACATGATGAAAGATTTAGAAGAACAAGGCCAACGAGCTGGCGGCGGTGAACGAGGATGGAAAGCACAAGAGCTAGCTATGGACTGGGCAATGGATAGATATGGAAAAGAATTCTATGATCTTTCTCCTGTAATACAAATGGAACTTTATAACGAAGCATTAGATTATGTTGATTCCGGTGGTGTATCACAAAAACAAGGAGCGGAAGATATGTTTGAAGTTTCGGAAAGATTAAGCGAGGTAGTGTAATGGGTGATATAGCATTAAGAGGAAATAAACTTACAAGGAAAAGAGTTAAAAAAGCTATCGGTGGTCTTTTAAAGAAAGGATTTAAAGTATTAAAAGGTCCTGCTAATAAATGGAGAATGGAGCAGGCGAAGAATTTAAAAAAACATCGTTTGAGAACTAAGATTGAAAAAGCAAGAGAAGATAGATTACAAAGTAAAGTAAAAACTAATTTAGATAAAAAAATAGCATCTAATCCTGATTTAAAAAAAGCAGTTTCTCAACAAAAACATCCAAAGTCTTGGAGAAGACACCAACAAAAAGGAACTAAATAATGGCTGTACAACAAACACAAATGTTACCGGCACCGTTTCTAACGGATGTCTCAAAAGATTATGCAAAAAGATTAGGGGCTACAACAGCTGCACCTTTAGATACATCTAAATTTGCACCTGGTATTGCTCAACAAGATCCATATCAAACACAAGCTTATACAATGGCGGGTCAAGGTATAGGTGCTTACCAACCATACTTAACGGGCCAAGGAGCATACGCTGGAACACCGACAAACATGATGGGGGTTCAAGATTATCTTGGACAAGCTCAAGGTTACTCAGGACCACAAGCTTACCAACAGTTCATGTCACCATATCAACAACAAGTTATTGATAAAACGTTAACAGAATTTGATAAACAAACCCAAGCTGGTTTAAGTGGAATAGGTCAGAAAGCGGCTATGTCTGGAAACTTAGGTGGTGGTAGAGAAGGGGTTATGAGATCAGAGTATCAATCAAATCAAGATGCAAAACGAGCATTGATGCATCAACAAATGTTACAACAAGGATTTGGTCAAGCACAAACAGCAGCTAATCAAGCATTCGGTCAACAAAGAAATTTAGCACAGGATATTTCTGGACTAGGTGGATTACAATATAAATTACAAGGTCAAGATGTAGGAAGATTAGGATCAGCGGGCGCGATCCAACAAGCTCAAGCGCAGGCAGAAGCTGATGCTATGAGAGAAACAAATAGACTAAAAGCATACGAACCATATGATAGATTAGGATACCTTGGCAGCGGTTTATCTTCTATGTTAGCGGGTATGCCTGGTGGATATTCATCAACGGTACTACCTGATAAAGATCCATTAACAAAAGCTTTAGGAATTGCATCGGTTGGAGGACAATTCTATAAAGACGTATTTGGAAAAGGGACCTAATGAGTAGAATTTTTCACAGACCTATGTTTAGAACAGGCGGCTCAGCTGAAGGTATAACTTCTGGTTTGAGACGAGGGTTTGCTCATGGTGGTCCAGAATATGAAAGTAATTTTCCTGGACCTGGAACCTATCACAAAGGAATGCCTACCGAGATAGAAGAAAAAGAAGTAGTAGAAGAAGCACCTAGCTTACCTTTTGCATATGAAAGAATAGATCCACCTGAAGCTCCTGGTTTTGATTGGGGTACGTTTGGTTTAAATTTAATGAGCGGTCCATCCGAAGGAGATATTTTTAGTGATATAGGTACAGCAGGAAAAGAACCTTGGTCAAGATATAAGCAAGGTAAATCAGCTTATGAGATGAATAAATATAAACATAAGCTAAGTGAAAGACAGTTTGGTTTAGAAGTTTACAAAGCCATGAACAAGGATGATAAATTAAAAGTTCAACAAGAAATGGACTGGTACATATCACAAGGAATGTCGGAAGAAGAGGCATTCAATACAGTTATACATAGAAAAAAACAACACCCAGCCGAAACTAAAAGAATACAAGATCAAGCAGCATTAGAAGAACAAAAAGAAAATTTAACTATTTTACTAGGTAATTATGCAGATGATGATTTAGGTCAAGGGGTTGCCCTTACTCCGGCACAAGGTAAAAAAGTATCTGACTTTCACCAATGGGCGGAAAAAAATGGCAAACAATTTCAGCCTTACCATGCAGTTATAGACAATACCGACATGGTAATAGGTCAACTACAAACAAGCGGTGAGTCAGGGAATAAAATATTACCCGAAGGAACCGATTTAGAAACATACCGACCGGGATTTCACTATATAGATCCAATGACTAACACTATATGGTTGGTTAGTGATAGTGGAGCAGAGCTTATCCCAGTTGAAATGGATTAGGAGGTCCCATGGTATTTGGATTCGACCCCAGAAAACTTATTAAAGATCAACAAGAGGAAGAAAAAAAGAAAGTAGAAGAAGTTGTTTCTGCACAAGAAAAATATGATATTGCTTTAGAAGAAAAAGAAGCAAAGCTTCGTAAGAAAAGTAATATAAAAGATGCTTTAGCCTCAGCAGACAAGGCTCTTCGAGAATATAAGTTCCTTAAAAAATATGGCATGGAAGAATATGTCAAAGCTAAAAGACTACAAGATCCTGATTGGGATAAAAAAACTTTTAGGGATCTCGAAGGATTTTTTGATGGAGCAAAAGTAGATTGGTCAACTGGTGAAACTATTTGGCCCAAAGGAAAAGAACCTAAAACTTTAAACCAAGAGTATGGTGATGACGAACGTATTAAACCTGAATTTGCTTCTTATGAATCGTCAGGAACTACAGGACCTATAAATACTTCAAGCACTAATGATCCTTTTGCAAGTGAGGTGGGACAACTAGAATCTATTGGAGCAGGAATTTTATCAGGAGCTATAAAAATTCCTTACGGCTTTGTTAATCTTGGAGCAATGATCTTAGATTTTGCTGATAAAAATAACTTACCAGTAGATCAGAGTAGAGTTGCAAGATTAGATAGATGGTTTGAAGATACTTACGCGGGTGAAATTATGAAGTGGAGTTCTGAAAAAGCAAAACAAAATGCTTTAGGAAGATTGACTGAAGTCTTAGTTCAAATGTATGGAGGCTGGGCTAGTGTTGGAAAGAAGGGTGTTGGCGTTACTGATGAAGCTTTTAGTATGTTTAACAAAGCAACCGAGGCATTAAAAAAAGGAAAGTATGTAAAGACTTCTAAAAATACTAACTTAGCTAGAGGAGTTAAAGAGGTTAAAAAATATAATAATCTTTCAAAGAAACAAAAATTTGTTTCTGTCGCTGTAGGAGGTGGAGCAGCAGGAGCTGTTGTTTATGATGCAGAAAACATTGGTACATTTGGAGATTTATTTTTTGATGAAGGAGAACTAACTGCTTTAGATAGAAAAGAAAAACCAACTTCAAAAGAAGATGCAACACGAATGTTGTATAATAAATTAAAGTTTGCAGGTGAGATGGGCTTTCCAATTATCCCTGCTATATGGGGAGCGGGTAAAGTGGCTAAAAGTATTACCAGTGGTGTATATAAAAGAGCAGCTAACGCTACTAAGTTTGATAAACTGGTAGAGAAATATGTAGCAAGACCGATGAGAGCTAGAGGTCCTTATCCTGAAGAACAGTTTCAGGCAATGCAAAGACTACAGGGTAAATCAGATTCAGCTAAAGTTTTATCAACAGATTTTTTAAAGAACTTAGATCAAATTGTAAAAAGATTATCAAGAGATACTCAAGTTGCATCTAATGCAACCGGCTTAACTGATGGAATTTCAAAAGCTATCCTTAAAGTAATTGAGTCAGGAAAGTTTGCAACACACCAAGGTAAAATTGTAGTACAGGGTTTTGATAACACAGCCATAAAAGCTTTTAGAGAGAGTTTAGAAAAATTAAAAATACCTGGTAAAGAAATCAATAATATTATTAAAGAGATGGAAGGTGTGCATGGTTATTGGGCACAATTCATGAATACAATTGCTAAAGGTGGTAATTTAAATGTAGGTTTAAAAGATTTTGTTAAACTTATAAAAGAAAGAATAGGAGATACTTTATCTACTGAATATAAAATATTTAAAGACAATGGTTTATCTCCTGTGGATGGCTACACTGTTTCAAGAGAAATTAAAGATGAAGTAGCAGACATATTTAGAAGAAATGCTACAGCTAACAAAGTTAAAATGTCTAAAGATGAAGCAAGATTAACCGTTGATCAAGTAATTAAAAATGTAACATTAGATCCCCATACTGGACAACCTTTTTTTAAATATCCTGGTGTGGGAATAGCCGCTGATCAAGCTTTAATAACTAAATCAATTGCTAAAAATATCACAGGTGGTGGAAGATTTGTAGCTGATGATATAGGGGGGTTGATACAAAAAGAATCAGACCTTCGAGCTTTTCAAAAATTATTTGGTAGCTATAAAAATGCAACAAATGTTATTTCAAATGTGACCACGGACCTTGCAGACATTGCAGGAAGAGATAGATTTTATAATGTAATTAAAGGAGCTGCAGCGGAACAAATTGCTAGAGGAGAAAGAGCAATTGTATATCCAAACTATAACGCTGCTGCTAGAGCGTGGCAAGGTACTGGAGAAAAAATTATTGATGCAGCTAACGGATTAAAACTTCCCAACAAACTAGCTGAAGAAGCATACACGGTTCCATTAGATGGAATGTTTACTACAGAAACTATTGGACAAGCTTTAAGAAGTGGAGCACAAAATACTTTAGGAAGTATATCTAAACACTGGGCATATCAAATGGCCGTGATGGCACCTAAAGGATTAATTCAAATGGGTAAAACAGTTGGTGGTCCTTTCACTCATGCAAGAAACTTTTCATCAGGAGCTGTGACTACAGTTGCCTTAGGAAATTTATCATATGGACTTCGTCATCCTTTAGTATTTGGTAAAGCATTATGGAGAGCATTAAATACTATTCAACCCCAAATATTATGGAGAAATAAACCTGGAGTTAACTATACAGCAGGAGCAAAAGTAAATACCAATGAATTAAAACAAGGTGGCCAAGCTTTATATAGATTCCTACTTGATGAAGGAATGGTTAATCAAAATGCTGTGTATAGAGATGTAATAGGTCTCGTAGAAGACACTCAATCCCTAGGTTGGCTAAAACGAATGATAGAAAAACCTAAGAACTGGGGTGGTAAATTTATTAAAGCAGCGCAGGATATGTATGTGGCTGAAGATGACATCTGGAAGATAACAAATTTCTTTATAGAAGATCAACGAATTCACGACGCTTATAAGGCTGCATTAAAAAAAGGTTTAGTTACAGGTAATAAAATTCCAGGAGACTTAGAAATAATGAAGATGGCAACTAAAAAAGTAAGAGAGATGTTGCCTAACTATGCATACGTTAATGAAATAGTACAGTCTAGTAGACGATCACCGCTTGGAAACTTCGTATCATGGCCCGCAGAAATTATAAGAACCTCAACTAATATTATGACTGGAGCAAAAGCTGAAATAAAAAACCCTATCTTTAGAAAAATGGGATGGGAGAGAGCCCTTGGTTTTGCTACGACAGTTGCTGCTATTCCTTACTTAGCAGTCTGGGGTGGTATGAAAATGTATGGCATAACAAAAGATCAATTGTATGCCATTAAAGAATTTTTACCGTGGTTCTCAAAAGAGTCTACAGTAATACCGGTTTATGAAGATGGTAAATATAAATACATAGATTTTAGTCGAGCGTTTTTTTATGACACTGTAACTAATCCTATCCAAGCTATTATAACTAAGATGGAACAGAATAAAGATGATCCTGTTCTACCTGGTTTAGTTAAAGGTATGGGAGCAGGACTGGCTAGACTTGTAGAACCATTTGTATCAGAATCTATTTGGTTAGGTGGTATAGCAGATATATATTTTAGAGGTGGTAGAACTAAAACAGGAACTGAAATTTGGAATGAAAGAGATTCTGAGGGAGATAAATTTTGGAAAACTGTTAAGCACTTAGCACGAGTATACTCACCTGGATCAAACATTCAGATGGAAAGATTATATAAAGCCATCAGAGGTGAAACAATTAGAGGGACGCAATATCAAGTAACAGATGAGTTGTTAGGGTTAGTTGGTCTAAGAAAAGCTCCATTAGATTTACATAGATCGTTAGAAATTAACCTTGGAAAATTTTTACAAATAGAATCTGATGAAAGAGAATTAATCTATGCAGATACTTTAACAGGAGATCCTGTAACCGATGAGAACCAAATCATTAGACAATATATATTTGCTAACGAACAAAGATTAGAAACCTTTGAAAAATTAAGAAGAATATATGATGCGGCTAGAACATTACAAGTTTCTAGAAAAGATATTAAAGCAATCTTCGAGTCTAGAAATAGAGGTGACATATATAAAATGATTAAAAAAAATAAATTTAAACCTTTAAGTATTAGTGAAGGAATGGAAGACGCTTATGAAAAAATTGACAAGAGATATGGAGCAGGCAATCCTTTAACTAAACGTGTTAAAAGAAGAATTAAAAAATTAGAAAAGAAATTAAAAAAACAAAGATTAAATAAAGAGTTTAGATTACTTAAAGAAAAAGATATTTATGCTCCTAAAAAAGAAAAGAAAAGTGAATTAATAATGGATAAGACAACAGAGATTGCTAGTCAAACACCACCATTACCACCAACACCAATGCCAGTTGCAAATAATATGCAAATGGCAAGCGCAAAAAACCCACAAACTAACTTGACAGGGACTGAAGAAGCGTTACTATCACCCACAGAAAAAATTATTGCGGCGAGGACTTAATGAAACTCAGTAAAAATTTTAGCTTGGCTGAATTGACCAAGTCACAAACAGCAGAACGTATGGGTTTAGATAACAATCCATCCGAAGATCAAACCGAAAACTTAAGACTCTTATGTGAAAGAGTTTTACAGCCGGTTAGGGATCACTTTGACGATGTTGTTACCATAAGCTCGGGCTATCGTTCAGAAATTTTGTCAAATAAAATAGGCAGCTCAAGCAGATCACAACACTGCCGGGGCCAGGCGGCGGATTTTGAAATCTTTGGTGTTGAAAATAATAAGGTTAGTGATTGGATCAAAGAGAACCTTATGTTTGATCAATTAATACTCGAGTACTATACACCAGGCGAACCAAACTCGGGATGGATCCACTGCAGTTATACGAAAGATATTAATATGAATAGAAAAGAATACTTAATGGCTATCAAGACAGATGGCAAAACTCAATATAAACCAATTCTCGGACTTTCAACTGATCGTTACGTAAAATAGGAAATTTAGCGCGCCCCACGCGTATATCCTACTAAATCCATGACTTTAACTCTTCTCCTAAAACTTCTGATGCTATGTTTATTTTTTTACGGAGAGACTTTACGATTTTTTCGTCCACCGTTGAATCGCACATCAGGTCGACATAAGTTACGGATTTTGATTGTCCAATTCTGTGTGCTCTGTCTTCTGACTGTAGTCTTTTTTCGAGGTCATATCCATTAGAATAGTAAATAACGGTATTAGCGGCCGTTAAAGTTATCCCATAGCCGCCCGTAGCCGGCGTTCCAACGATAAACCGACACTTAGGGTCGGACTGAAATTTCTTAATGTTAGACTGCCTCTCATCCTGGGGAGTTAACCCATAATAGTCCACAATGGACCCCGGACCATGGACCTTAACTACTTCTTTAATTATGGTAGTAATATCATATTGGTAGTGAGCCCATATAATGGCTTTTCCTTCTGTTTCCTCTAACACATCCATTAATTCTCCTATTCTATTATTTTTAATAGACTGAGTACTCCCATCATCAGCGGTAAAATGACCACACGTAATCTGCTGTAACCTCATTAGTTGAGTTAATGCATTAACTGTACTAGTAGTTTTACCATTTAATGTAGCTAATGCTTCCTTTCTCATTTGATCATAGAGTTTTAATTGGTCAGGTGTTAAAGTTATATTTCTTTTCATGTAAATTTTATCGGGTAAATCAAGGCAATCTTCCTTTAAAACCCTATAAGAAAAAGGTTTTAATTTTTCCGACAATTCTCCTAAATTTTTAAAGCCTGAAACTAATTGTATTTGACGTCCTGATATATTAGCTGTTTTCATAATCGCATATCTCATTCTAAAAGAATAATAAGACTCATGGCCCAATAAGTAAGGGTCTAAAAAATAACACTGAGTAAATAAATCTAAAGGATTTTTAGTAACAGGAGATCCTGTCATTACTCTTCTGTATGTTGCTAAATGAGAGAGATCTATAATATTTTTAGTTCGTTTGGCTTTAGGGTTTTTAATAGTAGTACTTTCATCAATGGCTATTAAGGGTCTGTGGGAATTTAAAAATTTTGTTGCAAATTCAACACCTTTAGTTGTAGAAAAAGCTTCCACGTTCATGATTAAGATATGAAGTTCTTCTCCTACCTTTAATAATTCATCTAAAGATTCTTTTTGTTTTTTAGTAATATTGGCTTGCCATAAAGTGGTCACATTTTCAATGTGCGTAGGAAGATGGGTAGGAATTTCTTGATTATACCAAGTTCCTACCACACCTTTGGGTGCAATAATTAAGGCACCATTCACTTTACCTTTATCGTAAAGCATAGCTAAATTATCTATGAGTACTTTTGTTTTACCAGTACCCATTTCCATGAAATAGGCATAGTTTTCTCTATTCCACGATTTTTCTAACGCAGTCAATTGATGCGCGTAAGGCTTAGTCTTAAATTTATAGTGCATAATATTTTTACTTTCTAGTTGACAATATAATCTTTAGGACCTATATTGTCAAGCATGAAAGAAGAAAAAATTAATTATAGCGATATATCAAATAGTGGTAAGACACCTACTGTACATGTTATTCAGGAAATTCCTGGAACTAAAGATGGTAAACCAAAAATAAATATTATTGGTGCTTCTCAGTATGGTAAATTAAATTTTTTACTACCTGAACTATCTCAAATTATTTTTTCACCAGGTCCCTTAATTTTTAAATTAAGAGAAAAATTAAAAAATTTTTCACAAAAAGATTATTTACTTTTAACTGGTGATCCAGCAATAATTGGAGTAGCCTGTTCAATAGTATCCGATATAACTAATGGTAAATACAATCTTTTAAAGTGGGATAAACAAGAAAGAAAATATTATCCTATTGAAATTAATCTCTACGAGAAAGGAAAAATAGATGAGTATTAAACAAAGAATAAAGATGCCAGACTTTGAGGCAGATCAACAAAATGTGATGAGCAAGACTGAAAACATTCGGTCTCTTGCAGATCAAGTGGAAAGATTAGAATCTTTGCAAACTAGACTTGAGCTTCAAGAAGAAAATATGAAAAGTACAAAAAAAGAATTAGAACATTTATCTGGAGAAGTTATTCCAACTATGATGAGTGAAATGGGTTTATCCCATCTCAAACTTATAGATGGTTCTTCAGTAGATGTTAAGCCGCATTACAGTGCTAAT
>Ga0080013_1001606_pt1 | contig 29293 bp, 35 predicted proteins | sample ETNvirenome_6_85_FD_69236 | JGI IMG/M metagenome (GOLD analysis project Ga0080013, IMG submission 69236) | Marine viral communities from the Pacific Ocean - ETNP_6_85 (SPADES assembly) (version 2) | ecosystem: Environmental > Aquatic > Marine > Oceanic | place: Pacific Ocean | collected 2013-06-19 | reverse complement strand
AACATTTACAATTACATTCCCTGCTGCTGAAGCTACTGCTGCAATTTTAAGAATCGCATAGGAGATAAATTATGGCTTCCGTCCAAGGATGGGGCCGACTGACTTGGGGCTCAGGTGCATGGAATGAATATGCTCCTGTAGAAGCTACAGGTGAAGGCCTCACGTCATCTACTGAAGATGTAACAATTGTTACAGATCAGGTTATATCAGTTTCTCTTGATGAGTTAACATCTACTGCTGGTAATGCGGTAGGGACAGGTATTGCTAATGCAACACCTGGAGGTAATGAATTAGAGTGGCAACCTATAGGAACGTACGTTGTACAGTCTGATTTTATTTTCCCTATTACAGGTACATCAGCAACGTCTTCAGAAGGCGATGTTACTACGACTGTAGAAATTAGAGCGGGATGGAATAGATCTAAAGATATTACCACAGGAGCCGCTATTGGTTGGGGAGATCAACAATGGGGTGCTTCAGGTGGATCTTATGCGGTAACAGGAGAAGATTTAACAGCAACGAGTGGAACGGGATCAACGGTAACTACTGACCAAATACTTTCCCCTACTGCCGATGGTTTAACAACTTCTATTGGTACATATTCAATTACAGGAGACGCTGGAATAACTATTGTAGCAGCCTCTGAACCAGAATTAGATGCAACTACGGGATCAGTTGATGTATCAATATCTCCAACAGTTGAACCTGCGGGTCAGGTAGCTACTTCGGCTGTAGGAGATGTATTAACATCTATTTTTGTTACAGGAGTGAGCGCAACGGCTAGTGAAGGTGATGTTACTCAAGAAACGACTTATATGGCTCCTAGCGAAGAAGCGACAACTTCCGTTGGAACAGTAAATATTGAAGGTTCTGCAGTCTTTACAATCACAGGAGTTTCTGCTACAAGTAGTACTGGAACATTAGGTGGGATCTTTTGGTCTGAGGTTGATGATTCTAACAGTTCTATGAGTTGGACAGAAGTCCATAAGGCTGCATAAAAGTTTTGACAAACTTTATAATAATCAATAAAACTTTATTAGGAGATTAAATGTCAACATATTCAACAGGTTTAAGAATAGAGCTACAAACTACAGGAGCAAATTCAGGTACCTGGGGTACCATTACCAATAATAACTTTTCTCAAGTTTTTGAATTTGCTATTGCTGGAGTTTATGCGGTACCCGCAATTACAACTGGAACCTCAACAACTTTAACAAATGCTGATGGACCTCAAACTCAAGCAGCCAATCAAGCAAGACAAAATACATTATTATTTAGTGGAACTGTATCGACAACTCATACTGTTCAATTCCCAGCTACTCAGAAGACATACGGAATTTACAATAATATTTCAGGCGGTGCAGACATATCTGCAAGGTTAGGGGCAACAGGTAATACACTTACTATTACAAATGGTAAATACCGTTTAGTCGCAACAGATGGAACAAATTGGTACGATATATTTTCTTTAGCTGGATTAGGTGAAACATGGGTAGAAAAAGATAATACTGATTCTCCTTACACGGCTTCGGCAGGTGATAATATTTTTGTAGATTGTTCAGCAGCAGTTGTAACAGTCACTCTTCCTGCTTCTCCTACGATAGGAGATCAGGTAAAAATCGTAGATGGCACAGGTAGTGCTGCTACATATAACATTACAGTTGGTCGTAACTCTGAAAAAATTCAGGGGGCTGCCTCAGATTTAACAATTAGTACTAACAATGCTGGTATTTCTTTGGTATATTATGATTCAACAAATGGGTGGAGGTTGAAATATAACGACTAATGGCTAACTTACAAGATATAGTAAACAGAAGTGAAGTAGGTGCAATTAAGCCTTGGGGTAAAGCAACAGCACCTGCGGGGTATGTTCTTTGTGATGGCGCTGCTATTTCAAGAACAGATTATGCAGATTTATTTGCTGTAATTTCTACTACTTATGGTGCAGGAAATGGATCAACAACTTTTAATGTACCTAACCTTGAAGGTAAAATGCCACAAGGATATGATGGTAATACTTACAATATGGCAGGAACTGGCGGTGCTAATACCGTGACGGTAGCTGTTACAAACAATCAAGCGGCTACAAGTACAAGTACGCAAGCGGTCAGTATTACAGGATCTATTGATAATACTTCTTTAACCGCTGCTCAAACAGCATCACATACTCATGAAATGGTGGTGGGGTGGACAGAACAAGGAGGCGGAACCAGTAGTGCTTTTTGTTATGCAGGAGGAATTGGAAATCGTAACAGCAGAAGTGCATGTAATAATGCGAAATTAGTTCCTCAATCGTGGACTGATGGAAATGTTGTTTGTAATTCAGGATCAGGAACAGGGCACAATCATGCCCATACTTTATCTGGAACTTTAACAGGGAGTGTTTCAACTAATTTAACTGGTGCAGTGACAGCTTCAGGAACAAATTCTTTTTCCCCTTACGTGGTGGTTAACTATATTATCAAACACTAATGGCTACTCAAATTGTAATTGGGAATAATGATTCTATTCTCCTTGATAATAGTTTTCATATTGCATGGATAGATAAAGGAAAAAATTGGGATAATAATTGGCTTCCTAATACTATTCATTATGTTATTTACGATGAGGTACCAGGAGATAATGAAATACAAACAATAGACCCTTCTACTGGTAACATGCAAGGAAATACTCTTTTATCATCTACTACAGATACAGTTGGAACAACAACGGTAGGAGATTTATTAACTTGGGGGGAAACCCGAAAAACACAAATAAAATCTGCTATATTAGATTATGGTAACACCCTTGAAAATGCTCAAACTAAATGGACTGATGATGGGAATGATATAGATAATTTCAATTCTGATAATTCTGCTACTTATACTTATTTTGACTGGAGTAAGACTTGGCGGGATTATGACGAAGATTATAGTTAAACTTATTTAAAACTTTTTTTCTTCCAAAACATAGTTTTATATTTATCTAACCATTTACTTGTCAGTAAATTTAAAGTTTCAGTGTGAAGTTTTTCTAAGTAAAATCCAGTCCAAATTTTCCATGATTCACGTTTAAAAGGAATTACTTGTACCATTGGTTCTCCTTGTTTAATTAAAAACTGTTTCTTTCTTTGATGTAGAATAAAAGGAAAATTAATAACATTTACATATTTATCTGTATCAACAATACCAGCAATAATTTCAAATCTAGTTTCTAATCTATTAAAAGGTTTTACAAATAAACAACTATATCCTGGTGGTGTTTTAATTAACCATTTATTCATAAATTTTCCTGCATATTCTCCCGTTTTTTTATGCCATTCTTCTGGTAATTGAGCTTTGGAGTGAAACCCAACATCATCTTGTTGTAAGTTCGCTGGTGTAATGGAAAAATCATTTTCAACAGGATCTATTAGATAATCTTGATCAAAAGGAATAATGTATCCTGCTGTTAAAGAATCAAGGAAAGGCATACAGGTTTTAACAGTATGATTATGTAGATTTCCGTCTTTAAATCTTTCTAATTTTTTATATTCTTTTGGTATAAAATTAGAAGCAGGTTTAGGGTGAGGCCATACTTTTAAAAATGCTTGGTTTGTAGCACAAAAAGTTATTTTTTTAGATAGCATATTATGCTTAGGAAACACTAACAAAATTAAAAGACATAGATCGGCGAATCTCTCCCTTAATTTTTGGTTTAAAAGGCATCACACAATGTTGATGACTTGCTAAAAAAATAAAAAAATCACCTACTTTAATATCATCCATCCAAGTACACGCAACACCGTCAGTTGATATAAAACCTAGTTGACCATCTTTAAACTTATGAGGATGTTTTTCCTCATTAATATATTCAGGTACTTTTAAAAACAATACCGTAGACATACCTGTTAAATTATGATGTGTATGTGGAGGGTTGTATTCTCCCTCTTTCATATCATTAATCCAACAACTTAAAATATTTAAATTACTTGAAATGGCATTATTCAACGCCAAATGATTTAAAGCCATTGTATAATCATTCATACACTTAGTTAAAGTTTTAAATGCTTTTGTAGATTGTAACAAGTGAGTAAAAGCCAATTCAGACTCTAATCGTCCTGCTAAACGATGACCAAAATTTTTTAATTTTTTTCTTTCTTTATCATAAATTGTATTTAGATCCTCTATTTCATCTAATGGAATGGAATATCTTTTTACAATTTTTCCGAATGCGTAGGTTTTACTTTTCATGATACAGATACCGTAGGAGACATTTCTTGACTTAAAAAATTATCTACTATTTTTTGAGGTTTTATAAAGACAGAGTTGGGATATTTAGATCGTAGGTTTTTATTTTTTTCATACCCAAACATTTCAGGGGAAGAACTTCCCCATAAGACAACTCCTTTTTTATTAAAATTTTTATTTGAACACATATGCTGTAAAGCACTATCAATAGTAATGAAAGATAAACAATACTTAGCCAATATCATAAAATCCTCCTTATTATAAAAAAAGGTAGGAAGTGCCTCGTTAAAAGACCATGTGTTTTCAAAATGATTATTTTCATTATTATGACCAAAAACAATTATATTAATTTCAGGCATTGCCTCCCTTAGTAAATTTATTACTTCCTGTCCTTTTTTATAGTTTCTTCCTAAATTTTCAACATCATATAATTGATTTTCATTTTGGATACCTTGCCCTCCTGTAAATTGAACTAAAATAAATGCACCTAATTTTAAGATGTCACTTTTAATAGCTCTTTCTCTTCTGGTATCTATTCTAAAATCAGGGAGTAAATCTTCGCTTTCAATTTCATATAAATCACACCATGCCTTAATAATATGTTTATCTCCTTTTAAAAAATTAGTCGTCTTATAAGGATCATTAAAAATTATGTTGTTATATTGTTGAAAATAAAAATTATTATTTTTTAAGACAGGGGCAATATAAGATAGTTCACTACTTGCTACCCTTTCGTCATGGGCATACGTAGTAGGGTAGGAAGAAATTATACAAAGATTTTCTTTATATTTTTCTACTATTCCATCAAAAAGAGCTGTAAATTGAAGGTGTTTTCCTAAGCCACCTTCCACTAGATGAATATTTGGTTTTGCTTCCACAAAGTCCATCATTCGTCCGATAATATAATATTTACACTAATTCGCCAATAACTTAAATTATTGTTTCTCACAAATCCCCCATTATGTAACAAATGAGATCTGAATATAATAAATCTCCCAGGTTTATATTCTATTGTATCTCCTTCTACTTTAAATTCTCCTCCATCTTCTAGTTTCCACACGGGAGTAATAAATCCTAAAATAGTCCAAGAATTATTAGCCACCTTATCTGCATGATATTGGGTTTCACTTTTATCGTTTTTAGCTCCTAAATTAATTCTATGAATATGATGGGGAAGATTAAATTTATATTTATCTTCAAATTGTAATTTAACTACATCTAATAACGAATGAAAATAACCAGATAAATAAGTATTATGAGAATTTCCTTCATCTTCTATAATCATACCAGGAAAACCAATAGCCTCTAAATCATTCAAACCACTTGACGTTCGATCAAGCGTCCAGTTAGGTGTACTTATTACTATATTATAAAGCTTAAAAAGCTGTGTTTTAGAAATAACATTGTCCAAAGTATAAAATTTCATGCAGTATTGGATGTAGTTAAATTAGATCTCATCAGGAAATTACCTGATATTGATATTCTTTCAATCTCAGTATTATTTTGGCTTGTAAAATGAAAAACTTCACCAGGAAATACTAATAACATTTTTTCTTTAGGTGTAATTACTTTTTCAATTATTCTACCATTCCAAAATAAAATAAATCTTAAACTACCCTGACTCTCTATAAATTTAGGGTAGTAAACAAAAGAACAAAAAGCATTCCCATGATTATGTAAACCTGTTTGTGCTCTTGGCGGTGTTTTATGGACCCATATATCATCGTAATCTAATTCTAACTTCATTATTTTTTCTACTCTTGAATGTATCGTTGCTTTAAGATCCTTTAACATAGGAGTATGAGGATATTTAAAATCTTCAAAAAAAGTCGTATCATTATTATCTTCTTTTCTAAAATGACTTTGATTTACTTCTTTCATAAGAGCATCAGAATCTAACTCTATAGAGTCTTCAAATACTTGAACCACGGCTAGTAAATGACTTTGTATTTCCATTCTTTTTTCTGCCTCTTTCATAGCATATTTTCTTTGTCAAGAAAACAATTATCCTAATTTGATATTAATGAACTTGATTTAAATCAATGATGTGTTTAAATTAGATCTCACCCCAAAATTACAAATCAAGGAGATATTATGGAAAATCAAGAAGTATTGAAGGCTATTGCTACCCTTGCTGATAAGGTGAGTCGCTATCATGAACGTTTATTAGCAGTTGAGAGAGAAAAAGAGAAATTAGAGAAAGTAATGTCGGAACATTTAAAAGGGTGTGATTGTCATAATACTTCTAATGAACAAGTGATGTTAAATGGTAATTCTAGTGAAACAGAATGTGAAGCGTGCAGTGCTTAATTTTTTTTAGCAGGTGCAATCATATCTGCTAATCTCGGTGCAAAAATTTTAACATCTCTTCGTATATCTTCGGATTTAGTCTCGGTATCTGTATTCTCAATATCTTGTTGAGCCTCTTCTTCAGAGGAATATTCATAACCAGTTTTAGTATTAGTAATTGTTGTTTCAGACCGACAACTCATCTTTGGTATTTCTCTACCATCATCTAATTTAACTGTTCCTAGTTGTTTAGCTTCTTCTACAATTTTAGGCATTCATTCTCCTTTTTAATTCTAGGTTAAAACTTAATATAATTCTCTCTTCACTGGAATTATTTTCTTCTACTTCATGATTTAGCCATGAAGGAAAAAAAAGTAAATCATTTGGTTTAGGGTTCCAAGAAACTCGGGGGCTTGTATGTATGGTTTCCCCTTTCTTTTTGGGGGGTGATAATACCTCAGATTGGGGTCTAGGATCATGAAAAACAAGAGCACCACTCTTAGGGGGTACTTGTAAATAAAAGACGCCTGAGAGATAATTAAATGGGTGATTGTGAAGACGATTACTGCTTCCTGGACCATTGACCACGGCCCACATACCTGTCATAGATGGAGTCATATAATCTTCAACTGATAAATGATTCATTGCTTCTTGAGACAAATTAACAATTTCTGATTTTAATGTACTAAACTTTTCATTTTCATGAAGATAATCATGACTATGCCATCCTCCTTTTGTGCTTTTTCCCTTAATAGTTTGAGGTTCTTTTTGTTGTAAAGATTTAATCTCTTTTATGAGATCTTCATATCCTCCTAAATTTATAGAAAAGACGGGGGTAATAAATAAAGAATGTAAGTCGATTATAAATCTCCTTTGGTTACTTCTAAAACACTTGCTGTTACATGTACTTGATTAGCAGCATTTGCTTGTACATATAATATATCACTTTCTTCCAACACTAAGGGCTGGTCTAATAGTTCTACGGTAGTATTCGCTGAAATACTTTTTTGATTAAATAAAACAAAAGTAGACGATGCACTGGTATCTGTCCATTTTATATCCACTAAAGTGGTATTAGCAGAATCACTTGCCACTATAAGTGATTTAACAAGTGCTGTTGTAGGAAAAGTTGGTGCTGTTCCTACAGCGCCCACATCCCCTGTCGGTACAGTATATACGGCTGTTAAATTTGTATTAACAACATCTAATCCTGCATTTTTAAAAGTATCAGCCAAGGAACCAACTCCTTCCTGCTGACTTATCTTCTATATCTTGCGCATAAGAAGTATTAAGAGCTAGAATTAATTGTTCTAATAAACGAATAATTTGATCCAGTTGACTTGCACTATATTCAGGAGTTGCGTTTGGTAATCGTGTAATTGTTATCTTAGCCATTATCTTCTCCCGTCTGGTCTAAGTTGTAATTTCATAGAGCCTAATCTCCAATTAGTTTCATCTACAACATCGGTCGCAAAATTTAATTTTACTGATCTTCCTCTACCTCTTACATTAATTTTCTGTGTTGTACTACTTACATTACCTAATGTAGTCTGAGAGGAGGTAGATTGAGGGTAGTCCTCTAAGGTCATTGTAACTTTTAATTCTTTTGAAAGATTAGTAAAATCAGGGACAAATTTACTTACTGACATAAATTGGTCGCCGTCTGCAATTTCTATCGATCCTGATGTTAAAGAAGCTGAAATCGCTGTGCCGTCTGCTTTATTATTTCCTGTCTCGTGTTTATAAACATACGAAGCGCCTGCTGTCACACCAATAGGAGTATTAGACACGCCTGTACTAGTAGTAGCATTTGCTGTTAAACTAGTATTGTATTCGGTAGCAATAGTGTTTTCATAAGTATAGTTTGCAAGATACGTTGTTCTCCCTAAAGTAGTAGTGTACCACGTATCTTCTAAATAATTGTAAACAACCAATCTATCTAGTTGGGTTGCACTCCCACTTGGGTAATACCACATAATTTCATTAAACTCAGGATTGACCCCACATGCTATATCATTTTTATTTGTAAAACTAATATCATCATAAACATAATCTTCTACAGAACAAGCCATCTTTTTAACTACACCATCATACATGTAAAAAGCATCATCACCCATCCAATACGCTCTACCATTTACATCAATCGCTGCATGCTGTGCTATTAATCCGCAGTTAGCCCCTAATTGTCGTTGACCAAAAGTAAAAGGAGTGCCAATAAATTGAACACCGTGTAAGGAAGTATCAGTCCATACAAGGATTTGTCCTGTCGATCTTACCGCTCCAACAATTCTCGAACCATCAGCAATACGAAGGGAGCCTGCTTCATTAGTAGCGGTAGGCGCCCATGTTGTTAAACTTTCTCTATCCGCCCATCTAAAAAATAAATCATCTTGTGTGGCGGAATTAGTTACAGTTGTACACGTTCCCCATAAAAATAAATGGCGTGTGTCAGCCGAGACAATATTAAACCGAGAAGCAACAGGTGCGGTTGCACCAAGGCTAACGGACCTTACACTCATCCCTGACGATGTATCCCATTTATATGTTCCACCATTTAAAACAGTAGCCACTAAATCTTCACCAAAATTATCTAAAGCCCAGTTTCTTCCTTGAAGTGTTACACTAGAAGTAGCACGAGGTGTTCCCCATGTACTTAATCCCCATGTTGCAACGCCCCAACCATATCCATAAGTAGATGTAGCAGGTCCCACATTAATTTGATAACTTGCTGTAACCGATCCTCCACCAGCAGCCGTTGTTCCTGTAGCATTACTTGGAAAAGTAATTGTATAACTATTAGCATCGATGACTGTTGTTATTTCAAATTCATTATTAAATTCTAAACCATCTACGGTATTAGTAGCACTACCATTATCAAAGGTAACAAAATCTCCTGCTATGGCTCCGTGACTTGCGTCGGTTACCGTTACTCCTGCTCCTCCTGAAGTTGTCTCAAAAGGATTAGTTAAAGAAGCAGTTTCACGGATAGGTGTTATATCAGATACAGAACCTTCGGAATAGATATAAAGTTTTCTATCCGTTCCTAACGCTAAATATCTCGTGCCATCTAAACTTATCCATGAATGCGTGTCTCTAACTACACCAATAAGAGTTTCATTAGGGTTAGGTAGATATTCCCATCCTTTCCACCTTTCAGGTTTTCCATAGTGAAATCGTACAAATTCAGAATCTGTATAACGTCTTTGGTCTCCTGCAGCGTAAGAGGAGTCTTGTTTATCTATTCCAGGTAAAAATTTTAAATCAGTTAATTGCATAATATTATTTTAACCTAATTCCTATTAAATCTAAAGAGTATTATTATATTTACATTGAAATGCGATAGAAATTCTCATCCGTGGACATGTTCGAGAAACAGCCACTCCTCGGTGAGGAAGATAAGAGGGAAAAATAACCGCTCTATTAGGTATTGGAAAAGAACCTCCTGTGATCCTTTTCTTAGTTTCATCATATATTACTAATTCTCCACCCCATGATATGTCCCATATAGGGTGTAAAAAATAAACCAAGGTAAGATTCTTAGAATATACTACCCCATCATCCTCGTCATCTTGATGAATTGTTTGATCATAAAGAGGAACACCCCCATTAAAATAAAGTCTATGTAACGTGTTTTTATAATTTTTTTCAATTTCCACTTTTGAATTAATTGAATTCCATAAATTATAAAGAATATGAGATTCATTAAATCTATTTTCAGATATTAATTTATTTATAGGTGCCCCATAATGCCACGCCCCAAAACCAGTATTAGAATCACTCACAAAAGAAGAGTTGGTAAATTCCCATATACCTTTCAATAATTCTTTTTGAGCTAATTCCCATATTTTAATATCGGCAACATTATCTCTTATTTTTAACATACTCATTTTATAAATTGAGTTCCTACATTACCCCTAAAGACATAAGTACCATGATGATTTAAACCACTAATAACATCAGCATAGACTTTACCACCAATTTTCTGCCATAATCGACAAAAAGCATAATCTTCCGATAAATAACGTTTTGTCTCAGGCTCAATTAGTGTGTCAAAAAAAGCATAATTCCAATCAGAATTATTATGATGATTAAACTCTGTGTCGTGGGGCTGGTTTAAATGTTGATCGGGCGTAAATTTTAATTCAGGATAAGCATCTGCCATTTTTTCAAATACATGTCTTTTTATCAACATAAATCCAGTTGCACCGTCTAATACTTCTATAAAGCCTTTTTTAACTTCAATTCTTTCAGGATTTTTAACATTGAGATTATATTCTAATGAAGCTGCATGAAGTTCATCTAAATCTACATCAGGATTATTTTTAATTCTTTTCTTTACTTTTCTCCAATCAATTGCTTTTCGAGGATAGATTCCTGTCACCACATCTTCGTCAAAATCTAACATTCTAAAAATTGTTTTTTCACTAAATCCAATATCAGCATCAATAAAAAGTAGATGTGTGTAATTACCAGGATCATCCATAAATAATTGAACTAATGTATTTCTAGCTCTCGTTATTAAAGATTCATTTCCAATCGTACCAAATTGTAATTGAATATCATGTTTAGGGGCTTCATTAACTAAACGTAGACAGCTTTTAAAATAATCTGCTACGATCATTCCCCCATAACAGGGCGTACCTATAAAAACTTTAGTCTGCATCTTTGTAAAAAATATTAAGGGTGAATCTCTTGGAACTATCACCAAAAGATTGTAGATCCGAATGAGGTATTTTCATTCCGTTAAAGAACAAAGCTCGGTTTTCTACAAAACCAATATGGGAAGACAATTGATTATCATGCGTAAATCCTGTTCCATTATTAAGAAGAGGGTCACCTTTCACAAACAAAAGAAAGTTTGCTACATTTCCTTTATCATGGTCTGTATGAAACAAAGGCTCTTTTTTATTTTGTCTTGAATGAGCACTCACGGATATTGGCTCAAGGTTTCTGTGTGGAAAAAAATATTGTTTAATTAATTTTAACAATGGATCATCATGAAAACTTTTGGGGAAAGTGTGTCTAAATCCATATTCTTGCCCTGCGGGATTTTTTACCTCTTCATAATTTAAATTCATAACGGTGTCTTGAAGTGATTTTAAAGTTTCTTCCTCTAAAAAATCATCAACATACATAACAAATTTTGTGTTTTTATTGTGTTGCATAATCTACTTTTAAATATTCTATTTTCTTTATCCATCCTTTAGGAATAGCAATAGCACCACCCCCTGTAACATCTTCTTTATCTTTACTATAAGACCGCATAATAACGATTCTTTCATCATTATTGGTTACCATCCATCCTACTTCTTGGCATGTAGCTAAATGAGCATTAATAACTTCTTTAATATCTAACCACCCTGTTTCGGTATCACGGGCATCGACCCACGTCACACGGACCATTGGAGTTTTATCAATATCAATCATATATTTTAATATTAAAACTAATACTTATTCTTGGTTTTTTTGCTCTATTTCTTGATACTGAATGATAACAATCTGAATCAAAAAGAACTAATAAATCATTTTCTGGTTTTATGTTTACAGCGCTCTTTCTAAATAGATAAGTAGATAACTTGTGTTGGTTATTATAACTAAATGAATGGAGAGAAAGATCACCAGAATTTTCATTTACATCTACATAATAAACTCCTGCTATATCTGATGTATGAATATGAGGCCAATTAATATCTCCTTCATAATTTATGTTTGCCCACATAATTTCCATTTCAACTTTTGAAAAATTAAAATCTTTGAGATCTTTACAACATTCAAACGCTTTCTTTGTAATTTGTTGGGTTAAAGGCTCAAAAGGACCGTCTTGGGGAAGATGATCGGATTGCCATCCAAATTCTGAATTGGATATTCTTCTACCATTTATATCCCCTCTTCTAATTAATTCTATAGAGGCTTGTAACTGACTTAAATAATCTTTATTAAATCCAAGAAAAGTTTTTTCGTACAGGTGTTGAGGAAAAATTTCAATCATTCTGTCTTATCTTTTAAAAAAAAATTAAAAGACATCGATCGGCGAGTATCTCCTTTATTTTTAACTTTAAATGGCATTACTTGATGTTGATGTTTTGCTTCAAAAATAAAAAAATTTCCTACCGCAGGGTCTATCCACTGACATCCTTGACCATCAATACATGTAAAAGATAATTTACCATCTTTAAACTTATGAGGTTCTTTTCCTGTATCATTTATAAGTTCAGGAACTTTTATAAATAATACGGTGGAATAGCCAACAGAATTAAAATGTGTATGGGGAGGGTTGTATTCTCCTTCTTTCATATCGTTAATCCAGCAACTACTAATGGCTAATTTTCCACTTGAATTAGGATCAACAAGTTTATATTCAACTAATGAATTCATATAATCATTCATACAATCAACAATACTTTTATAAATTTTTGTTTGAGGAAAGAGATTAGTAAATTCAAGTTCTGATTTTAAACGACCTGCTAGAATATGGGAGTGACTTGCTAAACTTTTCTTTTCTTGTTCGTAAATATTATTTAAATCATCAACCTCATCTACGGGTAATTCATATGCCTTAACTACCCTGCCGTGAATAGTGGTATAATTATTAAATCTCATTTTTTCTTATTATAAAATTCTTTTCTTTTTGCTGTTTCGGCATTTCCTACTTGAGGGTCACCTTCTTTTTTTATTAATTGAAGATTAAAAGATACCGATCTTCTTTCTTCATTTTGTGTTCTAAAAGGATAAACTCCGTGTGCTAACCAATGAGGAAATAAAAATATATCACCTACTGTTGGAGAATGCTGAAATTTATGACCACTAAATGTAGCAGCTTGACCATTGAACCAAGTAATATCACCTACTGTTGGATAGTGATCTTCTCTTGCATATTCTTCTGGTAAACTTTTAGGAACTCGTAAATAAAACACTCCTGATAATTGTCCCTCGTGTATATGAAAAGGATTAAAGTCTCCTGCCCACTGGCTCACGGCCCACATAGATTCAATAACCATTTGACCTACAAACTCAGGACTAATTGTTTCATTCGCTGGAGGAATAGAAAGATAAGATTTAACCATCTCTCCCATTAAATGTATCATAGGTTTCGCTTCTTCCCCTCCCAACCACTCAGGATCAAAACGTGTTTCTTGTTTTACATTACCTGCTAAATGCGGTGCATGATCAAATTTTTTTGAATAGTCTTTATCATTAAACATTTCAGATGCTTTATCATCCATTAGTTTAACTAAAAAATCAGGCATCTTTCCTTTAACAATAGTAGGACCAAAAGGTCTAATAGCTTCAAATTTTAGAACTTCCTCTTTCTTCTTTGCCATAACTTCCTTTCTTGATATAAGTTTTCTATTGTCATATACCAATAATTTCCCTATAAATATAGAATAAAATTGGCTTCTTTCTCCAAGTCTAGCCTTCTTGCATTTTCAACAAAAAAACAGTTGCTATTAAAGGATTATGCATGATTGATAAACAATTTTTAGAAACAATTCCCCAATATGGTATTGGTGGTTTTGTTAAAAAAATATTTAAAAAAGTAAAAGATACCGTTAAAAAAGTTGCACCTATTGCTGGGGCTGGTATTGGTTTTTTAATTGGTGGTGCGGCAGGTGCTGGTATTGGATCAGGTATAGGAAGTTTAATAGCAGGAAAATCTCCTGAAGAAGCTCTTAAAAATGCGGCTCTTGGATATGGTATTGGTTCTATTGCAGGATCTTTTGGACCATTTCAACAATATGCTGGAAAAGGTATTGGAGGCAAATTTGCTATGGGAGATAAATATAATATTTTAAAAAGTTTTACCGGCCCGCAAGAAGTAATTACAAGCGAAACATCTAGTGCTGTTGTTCCTAAAAATGAAGTAACATGGTTAAAAGACCAAGGCATTAATCCAGATGTATTTACAAAAAGTGGACCAGAAACTAAAGAATGGATTACTCAACAAATGATAAAAGACAGTGCAAAAAAAGAAGTTGTAAAAAAAGGAGGGTCAAAACTTTTAGGGGACGGTTTGGCAAGTAAATTTTTAACAAGTAGTGCTGTAGCAGCTCCATTCTTAACTTATTACGATGCAGCTAAACGGGAAAAAGATTTTGTTCCTAGCGATCCTATGGCATTAAACCAATTATATTATGAAGACCCGCAAGCATTCCAAGTAGCAAACCTTGGTGTTCAACCTCACTACTATAAAGATTTACAGAACTATTATGGAGTTCCTATAGAAGATTTACCAACTGATTTTATTCGTGAACCAGAAGTAACTACTCAAGCTGCTAAAGGAGGAATAATACAATTAGCCAACGGATCAGAACAATATTTTCCTCGTAAGACTGGAGAAATAAATGGACCGGGAACAGGAACAAGTGATGACATTCCTGCTATGTTAAGTGATGGAGAATTTGTGTTTACAGCAAAAGCCGTAGAAAATGCAGGCGGAGGAAGTAGAAGAGAAGGTGCTAAAAAAATGTATGAAGTAATGAAAAATTTAGAAAAAGGTGGTACACTGTCAACACAATCTAGAGGAGTAGCAGCATAATGGTTGAAGAATATATTACACGAGAAGCCCCCGATATAGAAGCCCGTAAACTCGGGTTAATGGATACGGCGAAAGCTCTTACGGAAAAAGGATATACTCTTCCTGATTATATTCTTGCTGGTTTAACACAGGCTCAAAAAGATGCACTAGCCTTACAAAAAGCAGGAATAGGTGCTTATTCTCCTTATCTTACAGCGGGAGAAACTGCTTTAACTACTGGATTAGGTACTACTGGACAAGCTATTACGCAACTTGGTGGTACAACAGGAGCACCAACACAAGCACAACTTGATGCTTACATGAATCCTTTTCAACAATCAGTTATTGATGCAACAATGAGCGAACTTGATAAACAAGGGGCATTAGCTAAACAAAGTTTATCTCAGCAAGCACAACAAGCAGGTGCTTTTGGGGGATCTCGATTTGGTGTGGCTGAAGCTGAACTTGGGGGAAATTTACAAGATGCACGAGCACGAGCTTTATCTCAATTAAATTTACAAAATTTTGCTCAAGCTCAAGCCGGAATGCAAAATCAATTAGAACGAGAAAGATTAGCTGCAATGGGCATAGGTTCTTTAGGTCAACAACAAGGGGCTATTGGTCAAACCATCGCTGGTTTGGGTGCACAAAAACAGGCTTTAGGCGCACAAGATGTGTCTAATCTTATGGGTATTGGTGGATTTGAACAACAATTTGCTCAACAGCAAGAAGATATTAAACGACAAAATATATTACAAGGAATTATGCAACCCTATCAACAATTAAGTTATTATGGTGATATTTTACAAGGTGCACCATCGTCTCAACAAGTGATGAGTACCTCACAAGCCTCTCCAGTTAGCCCAATGCAACAAGCAATTGGAACTGGTATAGGAGCTATCTCAGGGATAGCCGGTCTTAGAAAATTAGGAGTGGTGTAATGACAGTTTTAAATAGACCAATGTTTAGACGACCATCAGCACTACCACCTCTTCGTGGTCCGATGCCCGTGGTTCGTGAAACATATCCGGTGGTTAAAAGAGAAGAGGGAACTCCTCCTCAAGGAGAAATTTCTAAATTTATATTTGGAGAGGTTCCTGAAAGTACTAGTTCTCAAGAAGAATATGATAGAAACTTTTACCGAGATAAAGGTTATGACGATACTGAAATTGATTTAATTTTTAAAAAATTATTAAATCCACTAGAAATAGAGCCAGGAGAATTTTCATTAAACTTTGATCTTGAAGCTGCTGTTATGGAAGGAAAATTAATTAGAAGAGCAGCAGGTTCTCCTCCAGAAGGAGAAAAAAACACAATTAAAGAAACTTTATTTGAAGCTATACAAAATCTTTTAAGTTCTCCTTCTTTTTTAAGTGAATTTGATAAAACCCACACCTATCCAACAGAACCCAGATCAGCAAAGGAAATTTTATTTTCAGATCCTAATTCTGTTGTAAGAGAAGGAGAACAAGCTTACGATCCGAATTATGGCTTAACAGATGAAGAAATTGAATTAATAAACTTACAAGTTACAAGATCGGGAGAGGCAGAAAACAGATGGGAAGATGTTTTACGAGAAAAAAATTTTAGAAATGTAAACACAGATGAATTAAGATTTAGACAAACAGGATCTCCTCCAATGGGAGAACAAGTAAATGCTGAAAATGTAGGTATTATGGATGGCTTTAATGAAGGGCAAGCTGCTACAATGATGGCAGAAGGAGAAGCTGCTCGACAAGAAATAGATAGTTCTGAAACTTATGATGAATTAATGAAATCTACGAGAGGCGATAATTTAAGTGAAGCTGATAGAAGAAAAGAATTAGCGGCCTATGTAGGAGAAGAAGATGCTGAACAAACACCTGATAGTGTTCTTGCATTGCTTCAACCTGTTATGCAAATGCTTAACACAGAAACGGCTAATGTTGGAATAGCTCAAGTAGAAGATGGAAGTTTAGAAATGCCTACAGAACCTGTTGGAATAGCCCAAGGAGGAATTGTAGGCTATGCAATGGGAGGAGCTGTACGCAAAATCCCAAAGTACGCTAATGGCACTGGTTCTTCTGGTGTAAGTGTGGAAGAGGAACAAGGATTTGGTTTTACAAGTAATGAATCCCAATATCCTAATACTATTTTAGATCTTTTTACAGAAGAAGATTTTGGTGATTATTTTTCAACCGGAGACACAGAAGTATCTCCTGTACGAACTAAATATGATGCTAACTATAAATTATTTTCTGAGATTTTAGGAGGTACTCAAAGTTCATCTAAAGACCTAATAATAGGGGATATTCTTACAACTGTTGTTGCTCCTTTAGCTTTTGCTTATGCCCAAGGAGAAGATATAAATACTGTTTTAGGTCAAGGATCAAAAATGGTGGGAGAAAAGGCATTAGCCTACGATAAAATAAAAAAACAAGAAGAAGCACAAATTAAACAGTTAGCCTTACAAGAGGCAATGAAAAAAGATGAGGATCCTTTAATGGAGGTAAATTTAAGAGATAACCTTGATACACCAAATGTAGATGAAAGTTTAGAAAAAGTATGGAGAAAACAATCTGAGGTTATAGAGAATCAAGATTTATATACAGTAGAATCCATAAGTAAAGTAACGGCAGACGTTGAAAAAGTAAAAGGAGAAACAGCTAAACTTAATATTGAAACCGCTATTAAAGAAATAGAATTTGAATATGCAAATATTTTAAAAGACTTAGAAGTAGAAGATAAACAAGCCTTAGTAGAGGGAAGACTTATAACTAATACTATTAATCAAGCTATTGCTAATAACAAACCAGAGTTACTTGCAGCCGAACTTAAAAATATTAATTTAAATAATGTAGAAAAAGGTATTCGAAATGATACGCTACGACCAACGTTAGAAGCAGAATTAGAAAAATCTTTAATTGATATTGATATTGCGACAGAAGATTTAAAACAAGAAATAGTTACAACTAAATATGCTGATGAACTTGCTCAATTAGAAGGGGATGAACGACAAGCAAGAATTAATGAATTAATACAAACATATGATTTTAATGAAGAAAACAATGTTCTTCTTCTTGAAGAAAAAGCAGCAGAAATAAATAATCTTGTTCTTACAGGTAAAAACCTTACTCTTGAAAATGAATATCAAGAACTAGAAAATCTATTTAAAACAGAAACAATGGATGCAGATATTCAGGCTAAAATGTTAGAAAACACTCAAAAACGATTAGAAAATGTTAAACTTAGTATAGAAAATGAATATTTACCTGAAGAGAAAAAATTAGGCATTGATAAAATAAAACTAGACATGGAAAAATTAAATGAAGTTATTCAGGGTCAAGTTCTTGAAAATCAAACAAAGATTCTGGATCTTAATAATTATAATGAAAAAACTTTCTTAGAATTTGAAAAACAAAAATTAGAGATTAGAAAATTACAATATGAATTAGATAATCCTAAAAAAGATTGGGAAGAAATTAAGATTCAAACTGAATATATGAACAAATGGAATAACTCTCCTATAACAACAATGATGAGAGAAAAACAAGGTTTCATGCAAAATCTTATTAGTAATGCAGGTGAAAATACAGGTGCTGGTGATCTCAGCTTTATTTTCCAATACATGAAGATGCTTGATCCACGATCCGTTGTTCGTGAAGGGGAATTTGAAACGGCTAAAAAAACAGGTGGTATACCAGCTAGTGTATGGGCGGCTTACGAAGGAATTAAAAGTGGTAAACTTTTATCTCCATCCGTTAAAGCTGATTTCCTTAGTGCGGCAGGAAAAATGTATCTGCAAGAAGTTGAAAATTATAATAAGGAAAGAGCAACATATCTTGATATTGCTGCTCAAAACGGGTTAAAGGCAGAATTAGCAGTACCATCTATTGCTTTTGATACTGACTTAATTGAACAAATAACTAATGCAAATAAAATTAATGACTTTATAAAAACCTTTGAATTACAGGAAAGCGCTATGCCTATTGAAGAAGGAAGTAATCTTTCATTAGGAAAAATTAGAATACCAAGTTTGGGGGGCTGATAATGACCGATAAAAAATATTTAACAGTTAAAGATCTTCAAATGCAAGATAATATTGATAAAAAAACTCTTCAAATATTAAATTATGAACGGTTAGGATTAATTAAAGATGAAGAGACGCTTACTGCTATACAAGCTGAAAGAGATGCAGGAAGATTTCCCCAAGCTTTAGAGCCTATTAGTGCTGAAGTATTTAAAGCCTATAAAGATGCAATTAGCACTCTTATTATAGGAGGCGGTCCTATTGAGGGTTTGTATAATAATAAAGATGCCGCCGATCTTTTTTTAAGTTCAGAAATAACAGCTAATTTTTGGAAAGATGATGATGTTAAACAAGAAATATTTGCTATATTAGGGGGAGTGTTAGCCCCTACTGTTACAGGAAAAATTGGTGCTATTCAAAGCTTTGTAAAACTTGCCCCTAGATTTGCTAAAATGATGGCAGCTTTTGTAGGTGGTGCAACTGGTTCTGCTCCTTGGGCAGACACATATGGGGAAATATTACAATATGGTTTAAGAGAAGGTGCAGGCGAAGGTGCTTTTCAAGTAATACATAAATTTTTTCCTTATTTACGAAAATTTTTTAGAGGAAAAAATAAGGAATTGTTAGAAGAATTTGCGGAGCAATCTCAAAAAATATTATCAGAGGGAGGATTAACCATTACTCCTGCTCGTCTTAGTAAATCAAGATTTGTTGATCTTTTAGAACAAATTGCTGAAATCTCTTATGCGGGAGGAACTAGAATGAGCACTAGTGCTGCAAAAACAATAGAGGGTGCTCAAGAAATATTAGGAAGATTTTTAACAAAAGAATTTTTAAAAGGTAAGTCAAAAGACTCTATTAAAGCTCAAGAAAAAATGATTTTAAACTTTTTAAGACAAGCTAATGACGAACAAATTAATCTCGTACTAAAAGAATTTTTACAAAATGGAAAAACTCTTTATAAACAAGCTACTGACGCCGCTTATAATACCGTACAAAAATCTGTTACCGCCGCTGTAGGAGATGCAAAAATTATTGATATTAGTAGTTTAATAAAAATATTTGACGATCAAGTAAGAATTTACGGAGGAGAAATAGCCGATCCTAGTGTAAGAGCAATGCGTCGATATCTTAATCAATGGATTAAAACAGGTGATGGAATGGTAGATTTTAATACAGCTAAAGCCATTCGTTCATGGTTACTAGGTAAAACAAAAGCTTACACAACTACAGGAACTCCAGCACCTCAATTTATTACAAAATTAGCCGCCAAGTTACAAAATCAAGTAACAAAAAAGATGAAAGGGGCATTAGATGCTTTATCAGATAGTGCTACTGTAAATAAAGAGTTGTTAGATAAAATTTGGAAAGAATATGAAATTGCTAATGATCTTTTTAAAGGGGGAAGAAGAACTTTTAATAATACTTTTATTACAGGATTATTAGCTGCTACTAAAGCAGAGTCAGGGGTTATTTCTAAAAAGGCTTTAGAAGCTACTAATAAAATATTTAATACTTTTTTTAAATCTGGTGAAAGAGATATGGCAAAATTTTTCTTTAGATTATTAGATGACGGAGTTGCTCAAAATCATATTACAAAAGAAGCCGCAGAGTTAATTCGTAATAATATACAAGGTTCATATTTTGCTAAAATTATTAATGAGGCTAGAGATCAAAGCACAGGTATTATTAATCCTAAAGTTATATTAGAAGGAATAGATGACTTAAAAGGACCGGGAAAAAATATTATTAAAGAAATTTTTAAAGGACCACAAGGGGATTTAGCTTTAAAAAATTTTACAAAATATGTTCGTGCTATAGAAACGGCTCAGTCACGAGGAATTGAATCAGCAGGAGGATCTTTGGTAATGTTTGGTGCACAAGCTGGTGCTGCTGTGAGTGTAATGGGACTTAATTTTGTTCCAGGAACAGGAACAAAGACAGAAGTAGCTACGGGAATGTTATCTTTAGGTATTTTAGGGGGGCCTTATGCTATTGCTAGATTATTTACATCCCCTAAATTTGTAAATAACTTAATTAATGCTCAATTATCTAAATCTGGAACTAATCAATTTGCAAGGTATTCAACACAAGTAATTAATCATTTAGTAAACTATGGATTTGTAGATCCTATTGTGGCTAATACTTTTGTAAATGATGCTAAAGCAGCAGGTATATTAGATGAAAAAAATACAAAAAACATGGAATGGTATGATGGAAATGATTTAGCTGATGAAACATCTCAAGAAGTAGAAGAGGAAAAAGCAGGAAATATTTCTGTTTTTTTCCCTAACAAAGATGAAGTAGTGGATACAACTATGGATGCTATGCCTACTACTGAAGCCTTTGATTCAACAGACATTGATTCAACAGACATTGAAACAGAAATAAATATACCTGAAGCTAACACAGAAATAATGGCAGAAGAAATAATAACACCAGTATCTGCTGTACCACAAGCCACTCCTTTAAAAGGACCAGCAGGAATGAGTTTTGATCCAGCAACATTAGAAAAATTAGAACAAGTGGATATGCCTTTGTTTAGGGCAAATCACGGAGGAATTGCTTCACTCTTGGAAACAAAAAAACCTAAACAGATGGTGGTATAATGGCTAGAATGAGAAAAAAATTTTCGGAGGAAATAAAAAAGCGTCCTTCAAAAGGATATAAAAATATTGTTAAACAAAAATTAGAGAGAATAATTAGGCAAAAAGATAAAGGTCTTTCCACCACAGGAGTTGATCCTAAAACATCATGGGGAAAAAGAACAGGTAAATTTAATGATGTTAGAGATAGATATCTTGAAGGGGGATGGGATGCTCTAAGCGAAGGAGACAAAGCAATTGCAGGACATTATTTAGGATACACAGGAGGAGCAGGAAGTGTTCCCACTCCTTATGGAGGAGAAATGGACCGATTTAAAAAAACATCTCCTCTTCATAAACAAGTTTATAAAGAAAGATTTCCTCATCCATTAACTCAAATAGTTGGGGCTCTAGGAGATGCATATAAAACGTTTTCTCCTATGGCAAAAATAATGAGTGGATTTAAAAAAGCTGAAACAGGTGCTAAGAAAATTACTGATAGTATTACAAATGCTTTAGGAATATCTTCTACTGATGAAGCTAAACCTTTTATTTATGAAGGACCTGTTCCCGCTTATGATCCATCAGGATTAGAAGAGTATCAAGATAGAATTATGCGACTACAAAACCAGAATAGAGGCGACACACAAAAGGAAGAAGTAACGGAAATTAGTGATACAAATATAGAAACAATTAAGTCTGAAAAACAAAATAATAAAATATTTAATAATCCAGAAGTTTTAGCAGATGTTGCTAACTTTAATAGGGCTATTAAAAATCCTGGTGTTGTAAATGCATTACCTCCTAATTTTCAAAAAACTTTAAATATATTAAAAAATACAGGAAATTTAACATCAGGGGATTATTTAAAAGCTAATCAATTATTAACTGATGTAGTATCATCACAGCCAATTTTACCAAATTTATCTACAGGAATTGCTCCTATTCTTCCTCAAGAATTTGAAGTGGCGGAAAATACTTTTACCCCTACTCTTTCTAATATGGCAGATACCGTTACAGAGTGGAGAGAAAAATTAAGTGATGATAAAGGATTAGATGTAGGAATAAATGATAGATCACTTCAATATTCTAGACCATTATTTGGAGGAAATATAGAAGGCAGTATTTCAGGAATTGGAACAGAAAACCCAACAGCAGGTTTATTTTTTAATAAAGTAATTTAATGGAAACAAATCTTAAAAATATTATTTGGCTCGGTTTAATTTTAGTAACCGCTGGAATAACTTATGGCATGATGTCCCAACGATTAGAAGCAGTTGAATCAAAACAAAACCAATTAGAAATGATAATACTCCAAGACATACCAGAAATAAAAGAACGAGTGATACGCCTTGAAGTATTATTGGAACAAGCATTAGAAAATTAAGTTTTATTTTCATATCTTTTATTTAAAATATTTTTTATTCTATCCCAATCTTTTCTATCTTTCCATTGTTTCGGTGTTATAGGGTCGCGTAACGCCACCCTATCAAGTTCAATAGATCTTATAATTAATTTTTCATGTAAAGTTTTTTTCATTTATTTATCATTAAATAATTTAGCCGTTATATTACAATAACTTTCATATGAAAAAGAATCTTTGTCTTTTTTTTCATCACCATATTCCGGTGTAATGTAATCTGGTATTTTTATAACAGACAATTTTCTTGTCCAACGATATGATACATCTATATTTTCTTTATTTATAATATCATCAGCATACAATTTTAATGCATGTATGAGAATATTTCTTTCATTATTATTTAATTTCATAACTAAGCTCCCATTAATTGTGATGTTGAGATAAAGTAATGTTGTATCTTTCTTGTTCTACAATCCCAAGTGTCAAATACTGTTTGTTTATCTACAAAAACTAAATGACGAGATACAGCTACAAGAGCAGATTTTTTAAACTCCCAATTACGAATAGAGATAGTTCTTTTATTTTTGTCTCTGGGAGTTTTTTGTTTTATCCAACCATGTTCAGCTAAAAATATTTCATAGGTTTGACGATGATTAGGAAACATACCTGTAGTTTTAGATAGTTCACATAAATCTTCCCAAACTTTTTGATAAGGTAATTTTGTAGCTAGAGTACATGCTCTTATAACACAGTCTCCTAAGTTAGATTTTTTTTGAAATGGAGTATTTGATCTTCCTCCATCGTGAAATTTATATTTCATTATTTTCCTTTCTTTAATATAATATTATATTATACTATATAATACTTAAAGTCAAGAAAAATTTTAAACAGCATCTCCCCACGATTTTCCTAAATCGCAATCAACCTTACTTGGAACAGATAATTCAATTGCATTTTCCATTGTAAAAATAATTTTATTTTTTATTTCTTCCGACCCATCAAAACTTAAAGTGAGTTCATCATGAATTTGTATTAATGGTGTTAAACCTTCATTATATAAATTAATCATTGCTTGTTTTGTTTGATCCGCCGCTGAACCTTGAATTAATCTATTCAATGCTTTGTAAGTTCCCGCTCGTTGTAAATGATGATGTTTTCCGTATTTTAATTTTGCTTGATCTAAAGGTAATGCTTTAAATACACCAAAGGTGGTTGGTTCCCATAATTCAAATCGACATTTTCTTCCCCTCAGTGTTGAAACATATCCTTCGCTGTTAGCATATGTAGAAACTCTTGTTGCTAAATCTTTGATAAAAGGAACTTTATTATTATATTGAGATAAAATTTCTTTAGCCACTTCTACTTTTACCTGTAACTCATTAGATAATTTATTAACCCCCATTCCGTAAAATAATCCTAAATTAATTGTTTTAGCTTGATCTCTTTCAATGTCAGCAATTTCCGATACAATATTATGAAAATCAGCATCAGAATTTTTTTGATATTCATCTACAATTGTTTGTGCTCCTTCGCACCCAAGTTTAAAAGCATAATGAGATGCGATCCGTGGTTCTTGTTGTGAATAATCAAAACTCCCCCAAGTTTCTTTTTCTTCAGGTAAAAATAATCCTCTAATTTGTTTTTTAATTTCTTTATTTCTAGCAGGTAATTGTTGTAAATTTGGATTTGAATAACTTAATCGTCCAGAAACTGTTCCCGCTTCGCCGTCACGCATTTGATGAATACTTGCATGAATTCTACCAGTTTCCCCATGTTTTAAAATCGTATCAATAAAAGTAGATTGAACTTTATTATACTCTCTAGCACTTTGTATTTGTTGAGCAATAGGATGAGAATGATGTAATAAAAAATCTTTGGTAAAACTTGGAGAATTTGTTTTTTCTGTGCGTGGGTATTTTATTTTAAGTTTATCAAAAACCTGCGCCACACTTGCTGCAGCCCAAACATCAACTGCAATCCCCGTGTCTGCCAATATACCATCCAATATCTTCTTCTCTGTATTTTTAAAAGTTTTTTTATAACGTCTTGCTTTTTCAACATCTACTTTTACCCCTTTTTTAATCATATTAAATATAACAGGAATTAATTCCATTTCTAATTTATAAACACTTTTTAAACTTTCTTTTTCTATAATAGGCCTCATGTGATGAAATAAACGTAAAGTTAAATCAGCATCTTGTTCTGCATATGAACCTACAAAAATAGCCGGTAATTTATACATTTCGTTTTTTGGATCTACTCCAAATTCAATAGCAGCTTGTTTTAATAAATTTTCATTTTTATATTCATTCAACATATCTTTTCCCACAGCATTTAAAGCATAAGAAAATTTATTTTCATTAATAATAGGAGCCATAATCATGGTGTCTACAATAGGTCCTTTGACTTCTATCCCCTCAGCATACAACCAACCTAAATCATAAATAGCATTATGAGCCACTTTAATAGCATCTGTTTGCATCAATTTTTTAAACCAATTAAGAACTCTTTTCCTATCCCAATTAAAACCATTTTCATGACGAATAGGGTAGTAACCTTTCCATCCTTCTACTGCTATTGCTATACCTATTATATGACCATTTTTAGTAGTCCATCCTGGACCAGTTGATTTTAATCCTGGATCATAAGTTTCAAGGTCAAAAGCAATAACTTTTGCATCAAAAATATTAGGTAACTCATGAGGGGGAATCCATTCAGATTGTGTAAAACTAAAATTGTGCTGCATTATTTTCTCCTATTTTTTTTCATTTTCTTTTGTGATTTTTTTACCCATTCAGGATCAAAACCTAATTTAATTAAATGTTTTCTAATTTTTTCATCATTTTCTTCCATCCATTTTTCAAATTTTTTAATCTCTTCTTTCTTCACTAAATTCTATATCCTTGATGTGTTTGTGCTTCCACAATATATAAATTTTCTTTCGTTCGTGTAACTGCCACATAAAACACCCGATGTTCATCATCAGGATTTTTAGTATAAGATTTATGAACTATTCTTCCTAAATCTAAAAGAATTACTACATTATCGCATTCCCCACCTTTTGCTTGATGAATAGTAGAAACGCGAATACGTGGTTCGCCTTTAATGTTTTCCCCAACTTGTTCTAATCTTCTCAAATATACAATATCAAAATCTGAAATGTTATCTAAAACATCATACCATTTACCATCAGAAAGTAATCCGTGATTATTTTTTAAATCTTGTAATGTAAATAATGATTCTTCAGTTTCACCTTTAAAAGTTTTTCCTCCTCTCTTTATCCCTTTTCCATTTTTATTTATTTCTGATTTAATCTTATTATATAAATTTTTTACATCTAATAAGGAAGCTGTTTCACCTTTCTTGAGACGTTGCCATGTTTCAATAGCATCTAAAGTAGACGGAGGAACAGGACGATGATCCCCTCTCCCATACCAATATCCCCTTTCTTTTAAAAAATCCTCAATCATTTCATTTCTAATTTTTTTAGTTCTTCCTAAGAGCAGCCAATTACCTGTTGATAAATCAATGTGTTTTAAATGAGCCACCCTTATTACTTTCCCTTGGCTGTTTTTTGGTTCCCAGTTTTTAAGTCTTCTATTCTGAATTCGTGTAATAATATAATTGGCTAAACGATAGATACGTTGAGGGCATCGATACGATTTATCCAAAACAGTTACATTACCTTTTAAGTTAATAAATTTATCTACATCAGCACCAGACCATCTAAAAATCGCCTGATCATCATCTCCAGCAATATATGTTTCTTTACTATTTTTTATTAATTTATCCACCATATTATATTGAATACGGGGCATGTCTTGAGCTTCGTCAATAAAGAGCACATCAAACTGTGTTAAAAATGTGTCATTGGTATAATTAATAATCATATCACTAAAATCAAATAACTTATTTTGTTCTTTGTACTTCTCAATACATCTATTTAAATAATCTAATTTAGACCAATTAATTGTATGATCCCCATAATTCCAAGCATCTTTTAAAGGAATATCTTTAAGCCTAGATAAATTTATTAAATTTATATAAGCATGATTAGAGTTAGAATAAATTGAATCATCATTTGTATCAAAAACTAAATCAAAACCAATTATTTTAGATAGTTCTTTCCAATGTTTACTTTTCATCAAACTATTTTCTTTTATAGGAAGATGTTTATAAGCAAAACTATGTAAAGTTCTAAAATGAACTAAATCATCTTTACTAGCTTGAAATTTTTCTCGTGCCCTGTCTCGTGCTTCGTATGCAGCTTTTTTTGAAAAAGAGAAAAAACCTATCTTGTTCCACGAAATTCCTTGTTCTTTTTTTTGGCGACAAATACTTAAAAGGGTTGTTGTTTTTCCTGTTCCTGGAGGTCCTAAAATAATATTGATCAAAACGGTATTTCCTCTTCATCATCCCCTCCTAACACTGTTTTATCTGATGAAGGTTCATCCTTACTTTTTAACACCGATGGAGTTGAAATTTCTTCTTCTGATTTTTCAAAAGCAGGTATGACCCATGCACGAGTCTGTACTTTTCTAACTGATACCAATACACTCATCCCGCCTATTTCTTTTAATCTTTGAACAATCCATACTCTTTGAACTTTAAAATTTTTATTGTTTTCTAACCATTTTGAAAGGTCTACCAATCGTAGATAAGTAGGAACGGATTCAAATTCTTTTTTATTTCGTGTAAATGTCTTTGTATTTTCATAATCTGTAAATGCTTTTTGCATTTCTAGTTCATCCATTTTAAAAGATTCTCCTCTTCCTAAGCAAAATTCTTTTAAATAATCTAAAAATTCTCCTACCTTTGATACATCAGCAGGAACTTCATCTATTTTTATACTCTCAAATAATTGAGCCACAATTTCTTCCCAATCACTAGCTTTAACTCTTGGAACATATATTTTTAATTGTTCTCCAATTACCTTTCGTAATAAAGAATGATTATATAGAACTCCTAAATCATTAAATTCTACTCTTTTATTCCCTACATTTAAAAACCAAATAGGAGGGACAGTTCCTAAACAAGATAATTCACTATAAGTAGGATGATCAATTGATGATTGCCCTATCCCATATTTTCTCATTTTACATAAAGATTTTTGACAAACAGAAACAATGGGTTGATCATTACAACGATAAGAATATTTAAGAGAACCATCCGTTTTATTAGCCCTTACTTGTTTTTGTAAAACTGTAACTTCATTGGCATTTAAAGGAGGGTCCATATATTCCCGGTTATAACTCTCCATTAAACTTTCCCAATTATCTGGATTAGATTTTCTATAAAAAATTCCTATATTAAATAAACCATTGTTTCTTGTTCCCGCAGGAAATCCTTGGGTAGTTAAAATTTGAAGACAAGGTGGTCCTTCTGGTATGCTTTCTTGTTTTATCTGAATTGTTATTTTACTAATATCCTTACACGCATACTTATCATATAAAGAAAAAAATTCGTCAAGAGAAGCACCCTCTCCATTATCAAGATACGCCCAACGTGTTTCGCCATGATATGGTAAGTTTAACCAAGATCCTGTGTCTTTCTCATTGGCTAATTGAGTTTGTTTAGGAAATACTTCTGCATTTGCATAACCTAAGTAAGAAGAAATTTCTTTAAGTTTTTGTTGAAATAAATTTGCTGATTGAGGAGTTTGTGAAAAAAGAAAAATATGTGCACCAAAAGATTTGGATGAACACATTATTAGTGGTAACTTATATTTTCTTATTTTTGATAATATTTTCTTATGATCAAGGGGGTACTCGTCTATATCAATACAGCCCCAAAAACATGTTGCATCGTCACGAATGGGAACAATTCCTAAAGCCGGTTCTTTTCCGTCCAAATGATCTTGATACATTTGTAAAGTAGGTGGTTCATGTTTAGTAAACATTTTACCATCTCTTTTTCCATTAACTTTTATATCTGTATAACGATACTCACCATGAGCCCTTTCTAGCCCTCTAAATATATTTTTAAACTTTTCTACTTTCATACATATAAATAATAAATAGAGGGCGAACTATCGGAAGGTTATTCGCCCCCTAACTTGATAAAAAGGATTAAGATCCTAAAACAACACTATCCGCATTTGGGGTAATGTCTTTCATATCTCCTTCATCATTATCATTTAATGCTTCTGGTGCTGGATCAACAGATCCAGAACTTACAAGCTCATGAAAATGTTTAGCCTCCTCCACAATTTGAGTTGGAGATTTTAAATCATTAACTGATTTATCTAGTGTTATTTTCCAACCCCACCAGTCATTCTTTTTATTTGCTTCTTGTACACCTTCCATTTTGTATACATTAGCAAAC
>Ga0080013_1001605_pt1 | contig 29319 bp, 36 predicted proteins | sample ETNvirenome_6_85_FD_69236 | JGI IMG/M metagenome (GOLD analysis project Ga0080013, IMG submission 69236) | Marine viral communities from the Pacific Ocean - ETNP_6_85 (SPADES assembly) (version 2) | ecosystem: Environmental > Aquatic > Marine > Oceanic | place: Pacific Ocean | collected 2013-06-19 | reverse complement strand
AGAAATGCCTATAGCAGGTTGTAGAGGCCCTTTGGCAATATATAAAGCTAAAGCTAAAACTTTCTTTGAAACTATGAAAGTTGGACAATCATTTTCTGTAGAAAATAGAACTGTCGAAGCTGTAAAAAGATGGTCTAAAGATTGGCGTAGAGATTTAAGAGCTACTGGTAAGAAGAAAGATGCTATTTTAGCAGATAGAGGTTTTATTACTAAATATGAAGTAATCGGTAAGACTCGGGGTGTCCGTGTATGGAGATATGTTTAATGAGCGAAATAAAGATGTATGATGTTATAATTTCTTATCCAATCAAAGTTGGTGCTGAAAATAAAGAACATGTCAAGGAAATTCTTATGGCTAATGAACTTTTACGTAATGCTGCTGATTTAACTCTTAAAATAACTGAAGAAAAGTCAAAATAATACTTGTAAATGTGTTCCCCGTCACAGTATTTTTACCTATGGAAAGTGAGTCAGTTTTAGAAGATATCGTAATAAAATCCTATTTAGAGCTATATCTTCGTGCATTAAATGATTCAAGACCACAGAAATTTATAAACATAATAAAGAATAGAATGTTAGTCCTTATTAAACGTAAATATCTGAAAAATAAATAACCCTAAATAACAAGGAGAAACCCCAAATGAATATATTATTATTCGATCTCGAAAATGGAAGTAAGACGCTTGGTAATAGAGGAGATATACAAAAATCTTTTGGCTTACCAGTGTTATCACCTGGATCTTTTGAAGACTTCAGTACAGTAATAACTCAACTTTATGATAAGACCGAAGATGATCATTCTGTATTAATTGGAAATCGTGAAATACAAGAACATCGCATAGTAAGAACTCTTGCAGATCCTACATTCCCAATAGATGCTTTAGTTATTGATACTTTTTCAGAATTATCTAAGAAATATCAAAGAAATCTCACTAGAGATGATGGTGGTACAATGAAAATATCATCTTGGGGAAAGTTGAAGAATAAATTAGATGGTCTACTTGAATATCTAACTGCTCTTCCAGGCATTCTTATATGTAATTGTCATAGCAAAATTCAAACTATGGATACTGGTGGAAATAAAGTATTGCCTTATATTGATGGCTCTACTAAAGAAGATGTTAGTAAATGGTTTGATTTTGTATTATATGCTGCTACAGTTAATAAACCAAATGGTGATAATACATATGTATGGCGTACAAATCATACTTCAATGTATGATCATGCAAAAGATAGAACTCAATTACTTGACAATGAAATTCCTCAAGATTATCAAGTTGTAATTAATGCTGCTAATAAACGTGGATATGATGGTGCTAAAATCTTAGTAATAGGATCACCTGGTACTGGCAAAACATATTCACTTCGCACATTAAATCCCACAACAGTAAAGACCACTAAAACAAAAACACCTAAAGTAGTTGCAAGTGTTAATGGTGGTGGTACTGATATTCCAACAACAACTACAGTATAAGGAGAACCAAAATGGCTGTAAAAACAATGGTACAAAATACAAGTACTGGCTTATATGATGCAGGTTGGCATGAACTCGTTATTAGTTCTGCTGCCTATGATACATGGACAGGTCCTGATGGTAAAGTGAAGAGATATGTAAATCTTCATTTTGAAGGATATGATAATATGGATCTTCGCATTTACGAAGCTAAGAATAGAGAAACTAATATAGAGTTTAAAATTGCTAATCTATTTCGTTATGCGTGTGCTGGTATTATTGATGTTCTTAATGATCCTACAGGTAAGAATCCAGTAATTCAATATGATGATGAAGCTGAAAATCTAGTTGGTACTCGAATCAATGTTTTCTTTTATAAAAAGAAAACTGATGATGGTAATGAATATAGTCGTCCTTTTGATACTGTAGCTCCTGTTGAGCAAGTAACTGAACATGTAACATGGACAACTGATCAAGTTGCAAGACTTAAAGCTTCTGCAGAGAAGAATTTTGTTAGAGTAAAAGGTGATAAAGTAGATCATACTAATCATCATACTACAGCAAAAACTACTACAACTAGTGATGCAGAATTACCCTTCTAAATAAACCCTGGGAAAAGGCTACATTATTAAAGATGTGGCCTTTTCCCCTCCAGGAGAATATATGCGAAAAATGTCTGAAGAATCAGCTAATGAATTATGGAAAGCTTTAAATAAATTAAAAGATAAAGAAGAAGAATTTGCTAAAATATGTGTCAAATTAGAAGTTGCTACTGAAATAATTAAAGCTTGGGTTGGATATATGAATAGTCATTTATCTGAAACTGAAAAATTATTAGTTAGTAAATCTAAAGAATTTCTAGGAGAAGATAATGAATCTTGATGATATAGTTAGATTATGGTATAAAACTCAGATGGGTGATATGCGGGAATGTAAGAAAAATCAATTTATCTTTGCTGATATAATGTGGAAACTTTATGAAAGATTAAAAGAGAAAGATGTCTAAAAATATCCCATTTAATATAAATAGAAGTCTAAATAAAAAAGATAAATCTAAAATAAGTAGTAGAAAATCTAGAAAACTTCATGGTATTTGTAGGGATGGTTCGTCAAGAAGTAGAGAAATGGCACAAGCTACTCGTTTCAATATGTATAGGAGAATACGAGAAGAAAAAGAAAATCCATATACAAAACATCCTCTATCATTTGAAGAATTTGATAATATTCCAGATATTGAAGATTTAATAAAGGAGAAAGAATGAAAACTTTAACAATAAAATTAACAGAAGAAGAGTATGCTATATTAGCTGCTTTATCTAATAAACAACGAAGAAATCCCACTCAACAAGCTGCTTCTATTGTTGTTGATAAGATAAAATCTTGTCGTGGATCATTAAAAAGAGAAGTATTTGAAGAAGCTCAATGTGCTGTAGCTGTATCACCTGAGTATAGACAGTTAATTAGTGAAAAACGTAAAGAAAGAATAAATGCTGCTCATATAGATGGTAAACAATAATGAGTCTTAACGTAATTAAATATGAATGGGATGTTGGTGAGAACATAAAAGGGCAAGCTAACGCTATAAAAAATCTAAATTTTAATGTGTGGCTTGGTAAAAACGATAAAAATCGTCATGTAGATATTAAATTATTTGAACTTTGGGATAAAGAAGAAACCAAAGTTATTTCAGAAGAATTAGATTTAAAACAATTAGTTTGTCTTAGAAACTTTTTAAATAGTATTCCATTCTTAGATGAAGAATTAGGAGAAAAAGATGATTAAAGAATTTGCATTTGGATTAGCAAATCGACATCATTTTGGAGATGTACACGATATTGAAAAATGGGCAGGTATGGCACAAGATACTTTCATGTCCCTATGGGATTATGATAATCATGTAATTGATTATGTTAAACAGAAAGGTACTCTTGCATCATATGATGGAATGCTTTATATGCCTGATGAATTTATTCTTGATATAGATGGTGAGAATCCAGAAAGTGCTCGACAGAAAACTATCGGATTAAGTATTGTACTAGATGATTTATGTGTTCCATATCAAATTTACTTTTCTGGAACTGGATTTCATTTAGGTATACCTGGATCTGCTTTTAGATGGAAACCTGCACCTAATCTGCACCTAATGGTAAAAGATGAAATGATGGCTAAAGGTATTTATGAATATGCAGATGTATCTGTATCTGATAAAACTAGACTTATAAGAGTAGTTAATACTCTTAATCAGAAATCAAATCTATGGAAAATTCCTCTTTTACAGAAAGAATTACATAGTTCAATAATTGTAATACAAGAATTAGCAAAGAATAAACGCTCCACTTATCAATGGCAAACATTAGAATGTGAACCTGTGTTTGATGTATTGAAACGTAAAACTGTTGCAAGTGATAAAACTTTTGAAACTGTTACTCTTGGTAGAACTCCAGATCCCGTATGGTATCCGTGTATTCAAACCATGATGTCTGGTGCTGGTCAAGGATCAAGACATCAGATAGCTTTACGTGTAGCAGGATTTTTAAGATGGAGATATCCGGAACATGTAGTTAGGCTTGTTATGGAAGATTGGAGAAAACGTGTTGATTTAGATACTGCTATGCATTCATTTAGTAAGAAAGAAATGGATAAGATAGTAACTGATTGTTATGAAGGACATAAAGGTAATGGCTATAATTATGGCTGTACTGATGTTCATATGGATAATCATTGTCAATCTACATGTAGGCTTTATAAAGCTAAGAAGTCTCAACACATGATGGATGCTAAAGCTATGGAAAAAGAACTTGTTGATTTTTTTACAAGAGATCTAGATCCAATAAATATAGGTAAATTATATGGTCAAGATTTTCCTATATATCCAGGTGAAGTAGTAGTTTTACAAGCACCACCTAAGTCTATGAAAACCATGCTCTTACAGAGTTGGATACATAAACTTAAACGTCCAACATATTTCATTGAAATGGAAATGTCACCACGTCAAATGTGGATGAGATTCGTTATGATGGAAAAAGGTTGGGATGAAGATGAACTTAAAGCTCATTATAAACAGTATGCTAATGGAATTTCTCAGAATTTCGATTGGCTTACTATCGATTATAATAGTTGTTATTCTCATGAATTGAATAAACGTATCATGATGTTACCATATAAACCTGAGATAGTTGTTGTAGATCACATGGGTTTATTTAAATCTCAGAAACATGACAATAATATGAAGGTTGAAGAAGTATCTCAGGCTCTTATGGAAGTTGCAATTCAGAATAATGTAGTAGTATTTGCAGTATCTGAAATAACTAAGCAAGCATTCCATGAAGGTATGGATATAACTTCAGCTAAAGGATCATTTAGAATTGGTTATAATGCTAATAAAGTGCTCTCTCTCACACCATATAAAGATGATAAAAATCTTATCAAATCTTTAAAGGTTGTATGTACAGCCAATAGAGAAAGAGAAACTCTAAATTTAGAACTACTTGTAAATGGGACTGAAATAAAATGATACAGATCACAAAATGGCTAAATCCTAATGATGAAACCTGGTATAAAGGAACTTATATCACTGTTCGTGAGTGGTTGATGATTGAGAAAGAACATATTGCCAATTTTACCGGTAAGACTACCACTATCAGAACTAACTCAGAAGGAGCTAAAGCTATATTTAGACAAAGGATCAAATGAGAGATAAAATGATGGAAGAAGCTGATTGGAAAGATGGAATAAATGCTTTCAGATCTAGAGTTATAGACCAGTTAGACGGAATAATTCAAGTACTTGATATACTTGAGAAAGACATAGCAAAATTAAAACAACAAACAAAAGGAGAACCCCAATGAACCCTTATTTACCAATAAGAAAAGTACCATTAGATTATAATGGTATATCATCATCTGCTTATGCAGTTCAAATGCAACATGAATCTGGAAAAGGTACTCTAGATACTGAATGGAAAGAAACAGGTGTAGTAGGACATAGTTATCTTTTAGTAGATAATGATAGTGTAAGAAAAGCTGCAGAACAAGTAGCAGAAGAATCTAAACTTCAGTTTGTACATGATAAAACATTCTTTAACGGCCGTAGTTACGCATATTCGTTAAAATCTGATCATGTGGTAGGTGAGGTTGCCCAAGGTGACGATGTGGCCTTAGGGATGCAATTTTGGAACTCATATGACGGTTCTAAAGCATTTGGCTTTGCTATGATGCTTTATCGCCTCATATGTACCAATGGAATGATGAGTAAAGATCATTTCAATACTTATAGATTTAAACATCAACCATCTAATGAAAACTGGGAAGATAGCTTGACAGAAGTAGTAACTAATATTAATAATTTAAGCAATGGATCTCATAATTTAGATGAATTTCTTAGAAATCTCAGATCTCTTAGTAACTTAAATGTTACTACAGAAGAATTAGGTAGACTTAGACATAATCATTTGAAGGATGTTCCAATTCAATTGTGGGGTAATATAGTGGATCGTTATACTGATCCAAATAACCATGTTCCTCATAATGGTTGGACATTACTTAATGCTGCCACAGATCTTCTTTGGCACAAAAAGAAACCTACTGTTGCTAGTTATGGACAAAACTCTACAATAGTAGATGGTCTATGTCAGGCGGTCGCTTAAAAGCACTGCAAGATATGTTTAAACGTGTTCTCCTCGAGAATGTAGAACTGAAAAGAAAAGTTCGTGTTCTTGAGGAGATACTTCGTTCTTATTTACCAATTTTAACAAGGAGAAAAAAGGATGAATAATCAAATAGTAAAGCTAATAAGAAAACGCCTGGTTAAGGGTGAAGAACGATACGGTAAACAGAATATTGCATCTGATGGTAGAGACTTTATTCAAGAAGCTCTTGAAGAAGCACTTGATTGTTCTGTATATTTAGCAGGTCAGTTAATTGAGATTCAAGCAAAGCTGAAGAGTAAAAAAAAACTTCCTGATTATGAATGTATAGGAGATCAATGTATTTAAATTGTAAACGCACCGATGAATGAGGTAGGGCAATTGTTGCCTCATAAAAATGCTGGGCATGTAAAATGTACTCTGACGAGAGTTGTGTCAGACTATAAACACACACGGTTACCATCCTGATAGCGGGATGAGGGGCTAACGTTTACATTGAAGTAGGTTCTGGTGCTTTCCTCTAACCAATTAGCACCAACTATTATGTATGGAATAAATGCAAAGTTACCTAAATCTTTATTCACGTGTTTTATGTGCCGCACCACAAAAATACAGGATTCTTATATTTGGGGAAACTTTGCTATCCCACCTGAGCATCCTTATGAAGAGCAAAGGATTTGCAAAAAGTGTGCCGTAAAAGAACACGGTAAGAAAAATAAACTAGATAAAGTAATAGATGAAAGGACTAAAGAATGGCTAAGAAAACAGCAGTAAAAGAAAAGTATGCAGGACATAAAGTAAAATTACCAAATATGAAAGTTGAAACACCATACCCTGAAAAAGTTAAGAAGTCTGATGTTGATTTTATAGGTGAAGAATTAGCTAAATTGTCTGAAAGACTTAATGAAGTAGAGCTTTCTGTATCTGATATTGCTAATAAACTTAAAGTAGTAACAGGTAGAATGGGTTTATAATGGAAAGAGAAGGTGATTTAGGAAATTATTTAAGATTTAATTTTGAAAACGCTGTTGAAATGATAAATAAATTAACTAAAGATAATAATGCTTTACTTGATAAAATAGAAGAATTGGAAATTAAATTATATAATAAAGAAATGCCATCCATAAAAAGAGAGCCATTGCAAACTAGATTTGCTGAGATATCTAGAGAAGCTAAAACTGCAATGGAGCGATTCACAACCAAATTAAAAAAGGAGATCAATAAAGATGCCAAGTCCAAGCAAAGCCAAGGGCAACCGATTTGAGAGAGAAATAGTTAATACAGTTCTGAGTTCAGGATTCAATAAATGTAAGCGTGCATGGGGGAGTAATGGAGCTGCTCTCGGTATGCATGAAGAAGTTGATGTCCTGTTAGGTGAAGACTTTAAAATTCAAGCTAAATGTAGGAAGAAATTAGCATCATTTCTAGTACCAACTGAACATGTAGATGCTGTAGTATGTAAGCAGGATAGAGGTGAGACCCTTATTATTATGAGATTTGATGACTGGTTAGAAGAAAGATTCATTTGTTCAATGCCGGAGGATAGATAATGCACACTATGTTTAAATTCGGTGACCATTGTTTAGCTGGAATAAGTATGATGTATATTGAGCCAGTAAAAACATACTCATTATTAGTAACATTTATGTTACTACATATAACAATAGATATATTGAATTATGGATTTAGAATCGGGTTAAATATTGGAGATGGTGAAATATTCTTTAAATTGCAAACTGGAATAAGGGCTCGATCTTGAATCGGGCCCTTATCTATTCTGAAGTTCAAGTATCAATCTTCTCAAATTATCATCAACATTATCTTTCTTTTTCTTCTTAAATGGTTTAACTCCAAAATATTTCTTAGAATATTTATTAATAGTTTTACGACCTTCTTTAATTTCTGATCGTGGATACCAACCAAGTTCATGACGTATTATGTCTATACCTCTACCATCTCTAAGTGCAGGTATATTCTTTGTCCGCCACCTTGCAAGCTCTACATTCATCCTATTCCACATATTACGCTTTTCTTCAGTATCAATCTTTTTCTTTGGATTTACCCAATCAGGAACATCACCTTTGCCATAGTAATTTATATATCCAGTTAACATTTTAGCCCATTCATTATCTGGCATCTTGTAAAGCTGAAACATATTTAACGCATATAGCATATCACCTACTATTGGGCCAGAAAAATCATTAACCATTCCACGCTTTCTTTCAAGTTTTTCATCATCTCCAGTAAAATATTCTGCAAGATCCTGTAAACGTTCTACGGTATCATTTTCTAGTGTATTAGTAAGATCTAGATTTGTAGTTAATGATAAAGCTTGTACAGCTGTATAAATACCAGCAAATCTCAATGCTTGTTTAAGTTCTGGAGCATCATATTGACCAGACAATAATGCATCATAAGAACCTTTAACAATCTTAGATTGTAAGTTTAAAAAAGACATGGGATAATGCATAAATTGAAATGCTAATTCACCTAATGCTGTATTATAATCTTTTGCTTGCATTTTTGGCTTACCATCAGCAGAAAGTTCCGTTGAACGTGGAGCGGTTCCTCCTATAGCTCGTGCTTTAGCATGTGCTGCATACTCAAATGCAAAAGTATTTACAGCCTTAATAGCAAATTTAGTAGCCATACGCTCTATTGCTTTCTTATTAGCACTACCTGGATCTTTAAATTTAGCAGCATCTACTACGCTATGACCATTAAGCGTCTCATAAGCTTCCACCCATGCTATACGAAACATCCACTGACGTGTAGCATTCTCAGTAAATCTGTGGAACATTAAGGATTTACCAACAGCCCAATCAATTCTTGGATCCAATTTCTTTAACACACCCTTATCTCTATATGAAACTGTATTTCTAATTGGATCATACTTAATATCTGATACATTTACACCTTCAGAAGGGATAAGACCCTCTGCTACCAATTCTCTACCAGCTTCCTTAAACTTAAAACCCTGTTCTTTCTCTATTTCTGAGAGTGTTCCCTCATAATGAGAATGATATTTACCTACCGCCCTAGCAGCACTTAAAACCCCATTTTGTGTAAAGAAGTAGGCTGCACTTGCACCGTTACGTATAGCACCAGTAACAGATAATCCCATAGATTTTAATGTTTCTACAGCCATCAATCCTCTAACAGTAGCATTAACCCAATCAGGTCTCTCCATTAATCCTTTAGTAGCTATTTGAAATGTATCGTCAATAAAATGACGCATATCCCTAACAAATTCTATGTCTACATCTTCCTTCTGCATACGTCTCATAGCAGGAATATACTGTTCTTGAATAAAGTTTATCTTATTAAAGGCAATTACATCTTTAGAATACTGTGTTAGGATGAAGAATGGGTTCTTTGCCCATATATTATTAATATTTTCATTTCTTCCCTTAGCCTGATCTGGAATCATGGTTTCTATACGTCCAATTAAAGTTTCTACAGCTTTATTCTTAGAATTTACATCCTTAGCTTCCATCAGACCACGCATTCTATAATTCATTTCAACTACACTATCTAATACATAATGTGGTAAATAACCACCTCTATCCATCCCAACTTTAATACGTTCACGTGCTTCCTTGATACGCTTTATATAATTACGAGCATTTTTAGGTAAAATAGGAGAATCGTAAGTCATTTTGACTACATTTTCCATCCTTTCCAACCCATTTAGCATAACTTTACCCATACGATCAAGCAATTCCCTAGATTCCTCTACAGCAAGACGAGTATCTCTAGAATACTTACCACTTTCAGCAGAGTAAGTATTCTTGTCCATCTCCATGAGCTTTATGTAATCTTCAATAACCTTTCCACCATTTTGATTAAATAAATTAGTATATTCTCTGTAATACTCACTTGTATTATCTTCAGTACCTGCACTAAGAATTTTAGTTTCAAGCTCCTGCATTCTAGTCTGATATTTTTTAACTTCTTTCTTAGACATGCCTGTTTCTGAAATAAGAGCATTTCTTATATGTTTAGAGATAGATTTTGAATATGAAAGATATTGATCCATATTATTACGTTCATAATTAATGGCCATATTTACATTTTCATAAAACATTCTTGTAACTGGAGATTTATTGGCAATAGCATCAGGTACATAGAAATATTTCCTAAATACCCCTATCTTTCCACTCTTATAATTACCCTCTATATTGTCAATCTCACGTTTCATACGATTAACCATACCTTGAGAGAACTTAAAATCACTATTAAATGGAAGACGGAACAAATGCTCTGCTACATCATTTAAATAAGTTTCAGCATGAACATCTTCAGCTTTATTGCCACCTATCTCACCTAAATGTTTCCTGATAATAGCCTTACTATTCCAATGCTTTACTATGTCTTCAAAATCCTTATTACGCTCACCATAGAAGCAACTATTCATTTAAAGCTCCTTTATTGTTAAAGTGGTACTTAGTGTCCAGAAAAGAAAGAAACGGCCTTCTAGACCCCTTTACGGGCCTTATATGACCCCATACTGATCTTACATAAGGTACAAGAGGTTTCAAAACTTTATACGCTGGGTAGGGCCACTTTCTTAAACCAAAATCAAAAGTTGATATATGTGGTATAGAATTTTCGTTATTTTTCATTTGATTAAAGCCCACCTTTACACGTTTTCCTCTTATCTATTCTATTTTCCTTCCAATTGCTGAACATATTTCTTACTTCCCTGATTTGATACTCACCCTCCTTAACTTTAGTAACCTCACCACGATAAGTACCTATCCCCATACCTTGTAGTTTAATTTCCATGTCTGGAGTAATAACGCCATCAAGTACAGATCGTAAAACATTGTTAGCCTTCACTGGATCTAAATTATATTTTGTTTGATATAATGGGCTGGGTCTTAAATCAAAAGTCAGATCATTACTATAGCCTGCAAAATAATTCTTTATTCTATTATATTCACCAGCTATTTCAGAAGCTACATCCATATGTCCATTGTTATTAAGCCAAGTAAAAACTTCTTTAAAGATTCTATTATTTAAAGCCATAAATGGTAGTTCTGTATCACCTTTAACAAAATGTCTTGGAACTACATTGGAACGCAAGAGCATCTTTGCTTTATAATATATAAATGCCTTGTCTTCTCCAAAATCTCCCAACTGATATTGCTCTAATACTTTTGGTTCTCCTTCCTGAGAGTAAGACTTTTTAAAATAATTTTCCAAAAGTAAAGTATTTTCATTAGATGCTTTACTAAAAGGGCCAAAGTCAGCTCTGTTTTTTCTCCATCTATTAAGAGCCCTACTCCAAACACCTACTAACCTTTGTGCTACCTCCTGAGAATCTGCATCATATCTATCAAAAGCTTTTTTACTTGCAAACATTGGAGTACTATTGTGTACATAATGCCATGTATATCCTTCTAAAGTTGACTCACGAGAAGCTCTATGTCCAACAATAGGATTCTTTAACACAAGAAATTTACCACTTCGCTTCTTAGAAGATCTACCATTAGCACGTATTGTTTCCACATATTTAACTGCATCCCAATTAGGAGTACCATCCTTACTATATAAATTACCAACAATTTTATATAAAGTCTGAGGTTTATCTGTAGGATTATTTATAAAGCCAGCTTTCTTTTTATTAACAGTGTATTTATTTTGAGCTGCATAAGAGCCATCCTCACCCTTTTCTCCCCTAATAATTTTAAGAGTTTCCTGACCTCTAATGGATTCAATTATATTTCTTGCAGCTACAGCATTATCCATACGATTAACTATCCCTGATATCACAGAAGTATTTCCATTCTTAAATCCTAATTGATACTCTAGCTTGCTAGCAAGGAAACCTTCTTCTTGCAGGATGAGATCATATAGTAAAGCTGCATTTTCATCCATCCTTAGATATTGATTCTTAGCCACATCAAATATTTTTTCATGATGAATTATCATTTCCTCATGAGAGATACCAATCACTTTCATAAGGCTTAATTGATCAAGAAAAGTTTCAGATTTAATTTTCATGTCACTAATATCTTTATGATGAGACCATGCCAAATCCATTTCTTCAGTTCTAAACATAGAATTCTGCACCACTCCATCCATCACACGTCCTGCATTACTTAGCTTCATTAATTTATCAAGATTTTTTTCTGTAAACTTAATTACATTATTGGTAGGCGTAGCCTTACCCTCTAATACTAACCTTTTAAGACCTATAACGTCACGTGCCATAGGTTCCTTATTATCTGTTGTCTTAAAAAATAATGGTATGAGTTCATTTAATTTAGCAGTCATATCAACATCAGCATTCTGAAATTTCCTAACCAAAGCTCTAAATATATAACTATTAGGATCATTAAAAAACTTTCTCATGCGAACATAATGTGAATGTATATCATATGCAGTAGCTTGCTTCCCACCCATCTCACTAAATTGATTATTAAATATTGAAGAAGGTCTACGCATTACATCCATTACTTGATATAAGATATCAGCTTGTATACTGCCGGGATCAAAGTCCATCAATTTTGTCATCAATTCAGGTTCCTTCTCGGCAAGAAGCATATAGTCATATGGTTTTTCCCTCATTGTTGGATCTAAATTTTTAATAAAATCAACTATACTTTGATTACCTTTCTCTAGTCTTCTAAATAAATCTCCATTAGCAACCAAGTTATCAACATCATATCCTAGTTTAGTATTTATATTCTGATTTCCTATTGAAAGACCACCTAAACTTGCCCACTCAATGGCAGACTGCATACCAATAACCTTACCAACAGCTCTTTGATCTGCTAATATATCAGCCTTTAAATTATGTATATTATCTGTAACCCTACTTCCTGCATGCATTAGATCACCCTTAGCATCAAATCCAGTACCCCAAAGATTAGCTTTTCTCACACCAGGTTCAAGTATATTATATTCTTCATTATTGCTTGATAGTTTAAATGAATTCTTCAAGAATCCCCACTTTAATTCCTTACCATCAACACGTGAGAAATCATGAGTACCTCTTCCCCTGTCTCCATCATGATCTCCCTGTAAATTAGAACGTACATCAAGAGAGTTCATTCCTTCCATGGTACCAATACTAGTAGCCCTTTCATCTTTAGATCTAAATCTTAACCTGACAGGAACAAAATCAGAAGCACCCTTTCTGGGGCCACGTTCTACCTGCTTTATTAAATGAATTTTATGTTCCTTAATAGCAACCTTCATCTTTCCCAATGCATGATTAATAGGAACTTCTGACATAAATTCAAGATACCCCTGTATACCATATAACGATGGAACATTTGTTTCACTACCATATACACTAGGTACGTCAGTCTCTTCTGATCTTCCCATCTGAAGTTTCATATCTATTTGATGTATCACATTACGAACACTTTCAGGTATCTGACCAGTCCTAGAATTTAATAATGTAAGTTCTATCTGTTCACCAGCAGCATTTCTTATATTGGTTTGGTATCCAGCTTCAATATATTCTCCTGCTGGAGTATAGAACTCAAATGTATTATCTTTATTATTATGCTTTACAATATAGTCTACATCATTAGCACGGAAAGAAAAGACAAGCTCATTAACACTATGGACAGGAATATATTTTGCATCTTCTCCAATAAGAGTTTCTCCAAGTTGGATTCTTGCTTGTGCTACAGGCTTGGTAAGATCTGCAGCTTCAGTAATACGTCCAAATATATCTATAGAAACAGGATTCTCTGATTTTAAATCTGGCATTATAAATGGATCTGAAAACTTAGCATTCCTTGGTTTCATAAGTGAAGGCAATGCTTGCTCTTCCCACATTTTCATTACAGCTTCTCTTACAATTGGATTACGTGTAGTAAAGCCTAGATTCAACATACTTTCTGCAAATGATACAGCATCCATCTCAGGCATCCAACTTACATTGTCTTCCCTTTGTTTCTTTATTGCTAAAGCTAATTCTTCATTGGCAGAACGTTTAATAGCATCACTAAATGTATTTATCTCTGAAATTTTATCACCTAACATCTGCCACCCATCACGTACAGCTACAACCATATCTTCAGGCATATAATGTGTATATGGATGAGGGACTGGAGCATTGTTACTTAAATGTCCACCAAATCTAACTCCTATTCCTTCCAATGTAGTTCTTAATATATTATTCTCACCTATATTACTAATATCGTTTTCAAGGAGTCTATTAGCCGCTACACGGCCTTCAACAGGATTTCCGGTACCTGACATCGCCCCGAAGTTTTTCGCTGCTGTTTCACCCATTGTGATCCTTAAACCTTTACTCTCCATAGCACTTGCAATAGCTGGATCAAAAATAAATAAGCCTTTTGAATATATATTTATAAGATCTGTGTTACCACTCTTAGCTATTGAACCCTTGAAACCATTTGAATGATCAGGGTTTGCCATTACAGTTAAGAATAAATTCTTCATATCAGTATCAATATATATAGCACCATCTACTGATGATACATCCATAGTCTTTTTAAATCTATTTGTATCAGAATATCTCTCCTGTAAATGTGATCTTAATACAGGATCTTGTACTGTAGTATTCAACTGATCTATTTGTCGTGAACGTACAATAAGAGGATTGTTGGGAGATTCATCAGCATAAATAGCAATAGGAATTTGTTTTGAATCATCCCTGAGATCATTCATTATATTTTCTAATGATGCTCTTCTATCAGCTGGGAGATCTGCAAGATTATTTAAGTAGAGCTCTATCTCATCTGCATTAGGGAGAGCCTTTAGTGAACCACCCTCTGCAAGTTTGTTATATTTTAAAAGCTTCATATTCAGATCATAATGTCCACCAGATTCTGCAAACATTTCTATAGCTCCTGCTGTGAATGTAGCATCAAAACCAACGTCATTTAACATAGAAGAATATAAAGCTCTAATCTTTACCTCTGGATCAGTTACTTTTTCAGGATCAAACAGACGTTCAAAGTTCTCTCTCTGTCTTGACCCCTCTGTGTATCGTAACTTATATACTTCAAACCAACCTCTAAAAGCAGTATTCAAACTTTCCAATGTATTATCATTCTCTACAAAATTAAGTGGTCTTCCAAGCGATACTTCAACAAAACGCATCTTACCATCTGGCATCTCTATTCTGCGAAGCAACTCATCTTCAGGATGTATTTGGCCACCCTTCTTTATTTGCTCAGACAGATACTTATCCTCTGGCATATTTATGACAGTATTATTTTCATACTTACCCTTTATACCTCTAATATATGAGATATTACTTTGGTGGGTTCCATCAACTATACCAGTTTTAGATATAGGAATAAGTTCTACACCTAATCCATTCAATGCATCCAATACAATATTAGCAGGAGTATTAAATTCTGCATTATCCCAAGGCATAACCCATTCACGAACCATTATAGATTCCCCATTCTCTGTAAGGGTCTCGGTAAATCTGATTATTTTTTGTTCACGAGTATTCCTAACAATCTCTCTTAGATGTAAAAGATCTTGATCAATATTATCTGTGTGTTTGCTTTCAGGTATCATCTTTTCTTTAATAATATCAAACTCACCATTCTTCAATCTCTCTATAGCAAGAGGTTTTAATGATCCATACTGATCCAGCAATCCATACTCTCTACCTATACTAATCTTATTTCTAGTCTGTTCTGAAACCTGATTCTGGAACATCTGCTCCATTGCATCCATAAGATGCTGATTTTCTAAATTATTAGGATTAGTTCTACCTGCATATATCTTGTTCAAACCATCCATTAATTTCTGCAAACTTTCATAATTGTTTCTCTGCAAATAAGTCTCAAATAGACTGTGCAATGAAATGTTCTCTGTTCCTTTACCTATCTCAGTATTTAAAACATCTACCAATTTATTATAATCACTAGCAGAACTGAAACTTCTACCCTTATAGATTAACTCAGCAAGGTATCGCTCTATTCTTCTGGATGCCATCTTTTCAGAGCCAACATATTCCTGTATAGCATTATACACATTACCTGTACCCTTACTTAATTCAAATACATTCAACTCTAAAGGTAGGCCAGCTTCTTGTTGTTTAACTATAGCATCATATATACCTTTAAACTTTTTATCAAATCCAGGTAACTCTCTTTGTATATTTTCCAAATTTTTAAATGCTGCATCATAATTCATCTCACTTAGATTCTTTGTAAGTAGATCCAGCTCTCCATTGATAGCAATGTCATCCAGTACTGCAGTCCTATTATCCATTACTTCATATACTTTAGCTCTTACTTCTTTTTCAAATATTTTTGGAAGCATCTTTCTAATAGCAAGTAAGGATTCTACATTAACTTCTCTGCCTGCTTCAAGAGGAAACTCTATTATACCATCAGCTTCCTGTACAATTTTAGACGGAAGATTAGATACTACTTCATTATGTGCAATAACTAGTTCTTCTATTGTATCTTTAGGTAGATCCTTAGCGAGTTCACGTATAGCTCCTTCTGAATTAACAAGAATTCTACCTTCATTTTTCTCTACTACGGCTAAATTGTTTTCTTCAAGTGCTTGCATTACACGTATATTTTCTGGACGTGCATCAAACTTTTCATATGCTCTTGATTCAATAAAATCTAAGTGTTGACTATTAAAAAGAGTTTCTGCAGGTAAAGGCATACCAAGATTCTCATAAGAACCAATAAGCTGCTTTGCGATGTCTTCCGATATATCTATTGTATTCTTATCCTTAGGAGTAAGGCTTGTTTTAGGTGCTCCCTGATAAAAGGCTGAAGCAAGACCGTATATTTTATCTTGCAAATCAGGATCTTTAGATTCTATTATATTGCCATCTTTGTCTTCTGACACAACTCTGTATCTTGTAGGATGTACAATAGAGCCATCAACATCACTAAGTTCTGTCATAATAGTTTCCATAAAATCTCTATCACCCTTATCCATTGACTCAACATTCTGCCTTGTAGCCATATTAGCTATACGATCCTGGCCTTTAAACTGAGCTGAATTGATCCATGTACGAAGGAATGGATTGCTATCAGGATTGCCTAGATGAATTGAGTAATTAACACCTTCACCAAATCCTAACTGCTTTTGTTCTTCACGAAATTCAGTAGCTATCCTTTCCAACTGCCTTAAAGCAGCAGGGTTTTTACTGTAGTCAACCATAGGAAAATCCTCTTGAGCCAACTTAACAGCAAGACCACGTTTTTCAAGAACACTTAATAGGTTATATAATTCATATACTTCTTGGGATTCATTCTCCCAATTTATACCACCATGATTAATCTTACCATTATTATCAATAAACATATTTAAAGGTTGATCATTAGCACCTTCAGTACTCTCCCTATTAAGTTTTTCAAAGAAATTCAAATGCATTCTCTCTGAAACATCAGCCTGTGCAAGAGAAAATTCGTGCATAAACTTACCATAACTAGTTTCACTTAAAGGTTTATCATTATGTACTATTCTTGATAAATCATTTTTAAAATCAACCCTATCTTTTGGACTAAGTTTTCTATAATCAAACCCATTGTATTTTTCATCACGCATTAATCCAATAGAGTCACGTAACAATTTCCATTCTTGTATAACATCATTTATTTCATGCTCTGATTGTACTGTAGGCTTGAGCCTTTTCTCATATTTTCTATAGATACGCTCTATTTCCTTGCCAGTATCATCTTCAGCTAAGCCCATATGATGACCAATAACCAGATCTCTAAAATTCTTAACCTTAACATAGTCTGATACAATACTGTGATCAATACCAAGAAGATGCATTACTTCATAATAATTATTTAGCTCTTCTGCAGTAGCATCAGCTGATCTTGACTTCGGATCTCTTGCCCAGCCACCCTTACCTCTCGACATCATAGCACCAATAAGCATATGAGTTAATACTTCTTCTGGTGGAAGATTACGAAACATTGCTGCATTATCTTTAAACAGATCTAAATTCATAACAGCAGCACCAACAGCCATACGAGTAAGAGTTCCAGGATTTAATGTATCTTTAAAATAAGCTTTACCCCAAAGTTTAACCCCATCCATCTTGCCAATTGACTTTTGTATTTGTCCAGCTACATCCCTAAGATCAGTAACAATTTCTTTATTAGCTGTATTTACAAATTCAAAATCATTTATAGAATATTTCTTACCACTCTTAGCAGTCCATTCTGTCTTACCCAATATATTTGCTTTCTTACCACCAGTAATAAGTTGGAGCATGCCACGTACATCTTCAGGATCAGTAACCTTAGAATAATTAGTCTTTGCATTCTTTGCTCTTAATATATTCCACAATTCACCCATCTTTCTTTCACCACCACCACCAAAAGATCTAATAGCTGGGAAAGCAGCAGATAACATTACTGCATGACCTAATGCAGATCCAGGTGCAAGTGGCATATCATCTCTAGCAGCAGCATGTATAGCATTACTTGCCACTCCTTGGATGCCAAGTACTACAGCATCTTGTGCAAACTCACCGAGATATTTAGCCATCCATTCTCTTACACGGCCAGAACCAAGAGCAGGGCCAGTATACTGATGTATCCAAGAAGAAACAGAATTAATATGCTTACCTTCCATTAATCCTTTTTGCAATCCCTTCATAATGGTATTAACAGTAGCATCATCTAGCTCTTGTAAGCCAGCATCTTTAACTGCTTTTGTTAAAGCTGCCTGAGTATGTGTCATGAGGGTTTTATTCATCTGTTCAACAGCTTCCCCACCTAACTCATGTTGGTATAAAAGTCTCTTACCTTCCCTTGAAAAGATACCTTTATTTAAACCTTTCTTAGCAGCAGTCTTTAAAGCTGCATCGTCTACCTTACTAACAGATGCCTTTATAGCATTCTTTGCAATAGCTTTAGAGCCACCTTTAAGGGCTCCCATAGTACCACGTACACCCTTACCAATAAATGCCATAGGAACAAAGAATCCAGCAGCTTCACCAACAGCAGCACCTACACGTTCAGCAGTAGTCTTCTCTTCCCAAGCTTTAGTAGGAGCAAAAAATTCAGTAAATCCTAAAGTACCACCAGATACAAAGTGTGCTCCAGCACTCCATAAGGCTTCACCTATAGCATCATAGGCACTACCTTTTGCAGCTATATCTTCTTCTTCAAATTCTGGGAAAATATCACGAGCATATTCACCTGTAGGGATGGTTCCTAGCGGTCTATCAAAAAAATCTTCTGGTAATGGCATTAGTTACTCCTTTATAGCATCTAGTGCTCTAATTAAATCCCAGTAGTCTTCTCCAGATCTTTTCTTTAACACGGTTTCTATCTCCTTGATTTGTGCGTTTCTTCCTGCTTCATCTGCAAGTTTATAAACACTTTCATAAACAGCATCTCCATATCTTTCTCTTATTAAATTAGGAATTTGATGTTCTTCTGGCATTCCAGAATAGAAAATGTCAGGGCCAAAAGGATCTTCTTCTGATATTAGATTTGAGTATAGGTTTCCAATTTCATCATAGAAAGCATCATAATAAGGTGAATCAAATCCCACATCAAGACTTCCAACACCACCAAACATAGCCTTACCAGGAGTCCATTCTTCACGTTCTTCAAACAATCTACTATCTGCCATTAGAGCAGATATTGGGGCAATCATAACTTCCCTACCCGAAAGACCTTCTTCGCTCACCCTTTCGTCATAATAACTAAGATCATCTAAAGCTTCATATATTTGTTCTGCCTGAGTCTTGTCATCAGTAGCTACATAGCTTTCTAAGACAGGTTCTTTTAAAGATACTCTTGCAGGTAATTTGGGATCAAACTTTGAAGTCTTATCTAAATGCTCCTTATATCCTTCTTTTCCTTCATAAAGATCACCCTTTTCAAGCTGTTTTTCCATATCAGCAAACATAGCTTTCTTATCTGCTTCATTTGTTAATAAAGCTTGATACTCATCATATAAAATAAATGCTTCTTTATTAGAACCACCAATGGCTTTAACATCAGCTATACTTGATAGAAATTCATTAGTTATATTATCTACATGAGTTTCTTTTTCTCTACCTAAGAACTCACTCTCTAAAGCATCTACACTTTGAACATGCCCTTCCAATGCTCCCATTTGTGTAGGAAATAAATCATAAAAAAGATCCTTTATCTTGCCAGTTTGATCTGCATTGATATATTTAATAAAATCTGGATAATTTTCATAACCAATCATTTGAGTAAAGGATTTTTGTAAAACTTCATTTTCTGTAGCCTCATTCAAATACTCCTCAAAATTTTCATCAGCTGCCAAGGTACGCATGCTTGTCCAATTACTTTGAGCAAAAGCTTTAGATGTTGATTGCATTTTCTCTTTAGCCTCTCCTCTTTGATAGGCATTTACTTTACCGGCTTCATACTCAGCATAAAGCCCTGCAGTAGGAGCACCAGGAAACTTTTCTTCATACTCTTCTACAAAGGTTTCAAACTCTCCCGGATCTACAAGCCTAGTTAAGCCAGCTATAGCTTGTTCCTGTCCTTTATAATAAGACCTCTGTCCAGTAAGTTCTCGCTCTAAACTCTCTAAGCCTGTAATATCTTGAACAAGTTGATCCATATTGCTTTTAAGATTAGACATATCACCTTCAGCTACACCTTCAAATGTATTCTTTACAGTATGGAAATTATCAGTAAGGAATTTTTCTTGCAATTTTGGATACTCTTTCTGAAGAGTAGAATAAACTTCTTCTCTCTCCTTTTTGAGGTCATAATACTCACTAATAGTACCCTGCAATTCAACTTCTTTAAGTCTACTCTCTTGAGCTACATCCATTGACAATAGTTGTAAAGCCAACTCTTGATTACGTTCTTCCTTTCTCTCCTCAAGAGCTTGCTGTTGTTGTATTAGTGAAAATACTGCTGCTAAATCTGATGATAATGCCATTCTATCTCCTTACCCGAATATACCTTCCAAAAATGTGGTTGGTTGGGATTCTAATTCTGTTAATGTACTTTGATATGCATCTTCTGCTGATATCTCACCACTTCTATATGCAAGATCTGCTTTCTCTTTTGCAGTTGAAATTGTAAGACCTCTTTCCTGACTTGCAAGATCTTTTCTCCTTGCTGCGAAATCTCTTGTCTCAAATAATTTTGTCATATCACTTTTATATTTTGCCATTAAATCACCTGTCTGTGTTTTAGTTTGTTGTTCAATAGTTCCAGATGTAGCTAAACCAGATCTAGAAGCAGCAGTAGCAGCACCTGCTTGAATGCCACGCATTCCCATTTGAGTTCCCATAGATACATCTCCTACTCCGCCAGCAAATTGACTTTGAGCAACATCATATCCTAATTCTGCTCCAGCAAATCCTAATTCTGCTTGTTCAGTAGCACCAGTAACAGCTTGTGTCTTCACATCGCCTAATAAATCCAATTTCTGTTTCTTCATGCCATATGCTGCCGCCCTTCCAGCAATAACATCTTCTTCATTACCCATTGCAGAAATACCCCTACCAATTCCGCCTATTATTGCTGTCCCTGCCGTTATTCCTGCTACTATCCAACTCATAATTCTACCTCCACTTTTTTCATAAAGCTATCTATATCATTCTGATCTACTTCAGAAAAGTCTTTTGCTATAACTTCTTCTTCTATCTTCTTTAAATCTGTTTCTTTAGTTACATGCACAGTGACAAATATACAATCTTCATGACAATATATAATACGCTTAGTTCCTGCTGGAGTAATACCATAATGAGGAGCTCTAATACGCTTTATCCCATCTTCCATCAATATACTCATATCACCTTTCATAAGAAAGAATGGATGTGATACCTTATGTATCTTAGTAACTAACAACTCACCTTTAGGATTAAATATCTCCCTTATATAGCACCCATCAGCAAAAGAATGCTTTAAAGGATTAAGTTTTTCTAACGCTTCACCTGTTAATCCATTAGGATGGTTCTCTAAGTTCTCCTGAACTTTCATGATACCATTTCTAAACTCCTCTTTAGACAGCTGTAATTGCCGTTTCTCCTCCCTTTTTTGCATAGCAAGGTCATACATCTCATCAAAAGAGAAAGTGTGTTCTAGACCCAATGTCTGCGTCCAGAAGTCAAATTGGAATTTAGCAAAGTCTTTAGTAGGCACTAATATATTTTCCTTCTTCTATTATTTTCATATAACGATTCTAATAAACTCCTTTTTTTATACTCTTCATCATCTTTGGAAGGTAACGGCTTGATAGTTACCCTCTCACGACCGCTAGCATTATCTCCAACTATAATCTTTTGTGGTCCGTTAGTTATAAAATCACCACCACGTGCATATGAGGGCATTCTGTATTGATTCATAGCATCATAACCTTCAAGAGATTGATTCTTAAACTTATTTACATTAGATCTCTGCACATCCCACGCACTTTCCTGAGTTTTTCTAGCACCCACTTCTTCAGAAGACATTCCATATAAAGGTTTATTCGTTTCAGGTATTTGAGGGCCTGGCTCTACTTGCTGAATATCCTCTATCTTTGGTATAGAGGATGTTCTTCCTGCAATTGGCATATCCATTTTTGTTAAAAAAGGAACACCAGAAGTTAATTGGTCTCTAATCTCTGTAGGAGAATATATATGCGGTTGTGTAGCTGGTGCACTTCCAAGCCCAGGTGCTAATGTTCCTGGAGCTGTTCTTCCCAAATATTGTTGACGCTGTTCAGGATCAAGTATGGAAGCAGCATCACTACCTAAAAAACTGCCTGCCTTCCTAATATTCTCCCTGCCATACATTTTCTCACCTATCCTCACATCACCTTCAGGACCTTTAAAATATCCCTTTTGTCCAAATTTTGGTCTTTCAAAACCCTCACCTCCAAGCTCTTTATAGCCAGCTTCATATTCTTCCCAAGCTGTACCAGCTTTCTTTGCTTGACCAGCCGCAAAAGCAGCCACAGTACCAACTGTACTTAGGACACCTTGAAATACATCAGATTTCTTTTGACGTCCAATCATTCTCCTTCTTGCCTTACCTAATGCTGCTCTTGCACTTGCCATAATCTTATCCTCTATCTAATATTTTCTTAAACAACACACCATTATGTCGTACATATTCTACCACACCTTCTGACGTAGATCTAAGTGCAGGTACACCTTCTTTTAAATCAGTAACCAAGGGAACACCGCTCTTAACTTGTAATCTCTCTTGTTTCTTATGTAAAGCTATTCTTTCCTGTCTTGTCATTCCCATTATCTCTGACCTTTCAACCTAAAAACTATAGTTATATCATTAATTTCAAAATCAGCCGGAGTTGTTCCATCGCTAAATAACCTTAAACGTACTGAATAACAACTAAATGTAGTAGGTGTAATTGCTGTAGTGACCCAATCTGTTGTAGCAGAAGTTACTGGTAACTCAGAGCCAGCTTCAGTATATGTATCTTGATCGCCATTCGTAGCATAAGATAATTGAATGTTACTAGCACTACCTCTATGTGTAACATAAAATTTATATATTCTCTTTACTTGTCCTGGTTGTCCGAAATCTATATCTTTAGTTTTTATATCTACAGCTGCACTACTATCTGCAGCATCATCCCATTTAACTACAGTACCAGTATCATCAGTATGAGCATATATTAAATCATTGTTCCAATCTGTAACAAAATTGGTCAAATCATTGCTTGTAATAGTAGCATCAGCTCCCTTGACCCAAGATTGAGTCACCATATCATATAGAAATATTTTACCAGTACCAGTAGCACTATTATCATCTACAATAAGAAGTTGTCTTTTCTTAGGTATATATCCAATCATAGGTTCAAGAGCAGTAAACGTAGCCCAATCACTCTCCTTTATTATCTGCCTACCCTGCTTCTCAAGCAGGTTAGTTACTTTCTGTCCATCATATATATAGCATCCTTGTTTATTTACCCATGCTATACCAAAGTCAGTCTTGCATGTAGCGGCCGGATGAGATACTCCCTTATGCATAAATGTATCTTCTAGAAACTCTACTTCTTGAGAAATATTTAGAAGTTCCAATTTATTCTTTTTAAATATCAAAATTCTATCTGCATAAGCTTCAAGCTTTACTATATTATCTCCATCATTAACAGATGCTTCAAGTATTCTATCTAATGTAAAAGTATCAAACTTATTAACACTTGACTTTAATACTGCATCTCCATGAATTTGTGTTACACCTAATTTATCTTTAATTCTTACATTTCCTACATATGCAATTCTATTGGCAATTACTGCAGTTTTAAATCCAGTCCCTACTCCATCAAATCCTACTTGAGCAACATCAGAAGTATATCCTGCATATTCATATGTTTCTATTTCTCTTGGTGCTTCTTCAAATGCTCCTAGGGTATAGGCACAATCATTTATCGTTGTTGCACCAGTATGAGCCCCATCTCCATCATCCCACATAGTATAATCATTCGCATGAGGCAATCTATATCCCTTAGTTATATCTACTTCAGACTGTAAATACCATGTAGAAGTACCTGTTCTTCGCATATATATTTTAAATCCAGAAACTCTTGGATAGTCATATGGAAGACCTTGTGTGGCATTATCTGTAGTTCCAGCCCAAACAAAAACATGTATTTTAATTTTTTGATATCCTTCATTCTCATCTGAATATATATCCCACGGATCAATAGCAGTCTTTACTACATGTAGAGCAGATTCTTGTTTAGAATCATCATATAATGTCGAAACAGCACAATCCCACTGCGGATTATCAGCATCAAACCATAAACTTTTAGAAAGATTAAATATTTGATAAGTATTGCCTGACTCTGCAGTAATTGATGAAGTTATTTTTATAGTACTTGAGGTTGCTGTCTGAACTACAAATAATTTATCATTCTCACCACCTGTTCCATGCCCTTTTATAGCAATAGTATCTCCAGCACTGCAGAACTCATCCATACCAAAAGCTCCACCTCCAGCTGTTGTAAAAAGACCACCACCAGCAGGATCCGTAACAGTCATTGCGATACTAATTGAATGCATTGCAGTAAAAGTCTGATCAACACCGCTAACAACTGCATATGTCCCTTCATCTTCCATATCATTTCCAGTAAATTCAACAGCCATAGGATGTGCGGCTACTGGTACAGCAGTATCCACATATCTAATACTCAATGCTTTTGGAGCAGCTGCACTTGTATACCATTTATTAACTAAAAGACCTTCTTCATATACGGTTCCATCATCATATCCGGAAACTCCATCTCCAAAGAACCATCTATATATATAGCCATACCATTGAGTTTCATTATTAGCACCAAAGTTTCCATCACTTACCCTTAATGCACCATCTGCAGAATAAAAGGTAGACTTCATTCCCGTAGTATCACCTAGATCAATTTTACCTAAACCCCATGCATCAGCAACTCTACTATAAATATCTATATTAGCATTACCCTCAGAATCAGCCATTGCCAAATAGTCATCTCCTGTCTCTGGAGAAGTATCTCCTGAAGCTTCTCCTTCCGTTCTATCATGACTAAACTGAAATAATCCATAACCAGGATTAATTTTAGCTGCATTAGCTGGAGGATCTACAGATGTAGAGGTACCACCCATTAACCTAATCTTACCCAACTCATCTACCATTACATCAGTAGCATCAGACAATTCATTCTCAGCTATATCCCTGGCATCTGAATTACTATTCAAGCCACCATGAAACTGAACTATCTTATAAAGCTGCTTAGGCATTATCTTCCTCTGAATTACTGGGAGAGGTATACACAACAGTCAGCGAACCGCTAGAACATGTGAGCCGAGAGAACCAAGGAGGAGCAATGTAGTCCCTCTCCCAATTGTAATATGATACATAGTATTCGTCCATTAAAGCCCTTCTAAGACCTTTTTAACCTTTTCCCATACCTTATCATCCTTTTTGGATTTTGTGGCCTTTACGGCCCAACCTCCGACCTTTAAGAGCAAGGGAACAATACCATGCTTAGCAACAAACTTATTTACTAGTAGTTTAAGCACCTTTTCCTACTGCCTTATAGATGCCCTTTTTAATTGAAGTCCAAATGAGATCATCCCATTCTGTCGGGCTTAATGCCACTGCCTTATCTATACAAAGTATAGCTATCAGCATATATTCCCAGTTACTTGCAATCCAATCCATTTTTGAATCTCCTTATTATTTTTTAAATAGCTTTTGTACTATATTGACGACAGCTGCATAGCTCGCCTTCAATTCTTTTATATCCATAGCATGTTTCTTTAAGGCATTTATCAATCCTATTACAATATTCTCCAACCTACCAAACGATTCACGCATTTCCTTTTGAAGTTCACTTTGTATAAACTGATTCTGCTTCCAGATGAAGTAACCAAATGCCATGCACATAGCTACCGGAACACCGACACGCTCTATTATTTCTACGAATGTTTCCATTAACCCTCAATTAATTCACCCCATAATGAAGTCTTGCCGTTTATTATTTGTATGACATGAGCTGTAAACAAACCAGCTTTATAGAAATCAACTATAGCAAATGCATGTGCCCAGTTATTATTTCTATTTGCAAGCCAATCGTTAGCCTTAGGACTCATATCTTTTAAGCACCCTATACTCCATGCAGCTTTTGGGCCATCCATATGAGTCGCAGTCATATGCTGTAAATCATGCCAATGCCCATACATAACATTACACCCCATTTTTCGGAGGTGATTTGCAGTGTGATACTGACCACCATATTGGTGACCGTGGTAGAAGTAAAGCCTTCCTATCTTTAAAGCTTTACCGAATGGGTAGTATGTGTACCCTCTTTCTTTCAACTTAACTGCATTGGCAAACTTGTATTGTGGAAGATATGGATACATTTCAACTGCCATATTAAGCCAGTTATCATGATTGCCTTCTGTAATATACTTCTCTTTACATCCAGCTTTATCCAGGGATTCATCTACTTGATCCATCCCCTTATTCACATCTTCTACATCTTGATCAAAACTTTCAATCAAGTATTCCAGCGGTGGCTTTTTAATACGCTTGAACTTCCAAGCGGAAAAAGCATGAAACTCCCCCACATCACCCAGATCTACATAAGCATCTGGCTTTACTATCTCAATCGCTCTTTTGAGACAGTTGATTGCCCGCTGGTCGTGCAAGGGAAAGTGTTTGTCTGGCGTTACTATTACTCTTTTGACAACACCCTTGTCCGCTTTAGGCATATCGTTCTCCCTATTGTTTTAGTTCCTTTTTTATCTTTACTACAAGATACACTATAGTAGCTATACCAACAGATAGACTAACTATCTCTGGTAACCACGCCCATAATGAAATCCAAAATCCGCTTATTCCTGCACCTGTAGTTTTTAGTGTATCTATCATTGTTTATTAATCCATTCCACTATTTCATTAATCTTGTCTATAATAAGTGACAGTGCATAATCACCACCTGTTTCATCTTCTTCATCTCTACCATTAACTGCTTGTACGTTTGGTTTATCTATTATATTCATATTAATCTATTTCCCATACTGTGGTTGCTACTGCTTGATCGGTCTTTGCTGTAATATCTAAATATAAATTAATTACATCTCCTTCTGAAACTGTATTATTCTGGTCGCAAGTAAATGTAAATACTCTTCCATAATGAGTACAATCCACAGTTCCTCCAGACATTAGAGAAGATCTTAGACTTCCACCAGTCCCAGTAGTACCTTGACGTATTTTAAAATCACAAACTCCAGGAGCAGAATCAAACATCATATATGCTTTAATTAATTTCCCAGAAAAAGGAACAATCCAAAAAGTGTCATCATATAAAGAGCTAGATGTCATAGCACTTTCTACAGCAGATGATCCAAATGGAATATAATAATTTGCTGTTCCTGTATTATACCATTGGTGTATTTCATAATGATATTGTGTAGCTGCAACTGATGCTTTTGTAAATGTATTAGCCATTATGTATAATAAATATAAGAAACATCTTCATCAGCTACTGAAGAAGCCACATAAACATCCCCAGTGTTATCTATGTCTAAACTATAAAAATCTCCAGCTGCAAGTCTTATTCCGCCACCACTACCATTCCCTGCAACTCCGCTATCTCCAACAAATATATATCCAGTATTATCTGGATGAGCCTGTATATCAATACGCTTTATAGCAACATCCGCATCTGTATGTATCTTTTCTGCTGTAATTCCAACATCTACATCCGTATCACTAACCATGCCAGTAATATCATGCCCAACAGAACCAGACGTAACAGTAACATCATTGTCAGAACCAAGGTCTACAGTAAGTGCAGTACTTGCAGCAACCTCAACATATAATGCTCCATCTCCATTTACTTGAAGTGAAGTTATCTCACCATCTCCAACATTTGTTAAAGCACCAAGAGTAGTACTACATACAACTTTATTCATAATACCGACAGAAGCTGTATCATATGATTCTCCATCTATTTTAAATGGTGTTCCAGCAACAGACCCACCAGTACTTGCTGATGTAATATCTACCATTAAATGTCCACTTCCATTGGTACGAACATTATGTCTATCACTACCATCACTACCTTGTATAAGAACACCTTTTTCAAATGAAGTTCCAGTTGCCTTAAATGTATCAGATGGAAGTGAGGCTACATCTACATCACCTATATCTACTCCATCACTAGCTTGAAGAGTAGATTGTACTGCAAATGTACCTGCATTAGTAACTGCTGTTGATGGAGCAGCTATTACATCTACTTGAAGGCGTCCACCGTCATCTGTTAATAAAGCTCTTGCTGTCCCTGAACCTGCTGCTGATTCATTACCCCATAATTGTACACTATCATTTGTGTGATCCAACTCTACAGATAAATCTGTTGCAGTAACTGTAACACTATCAGAAAGCTTTACCTTGAGTTCATTACTCTCAGTTACATCAACTGTATTTCCATCATTATCTGATATCTTGACTTTAGGATGCGGCACTACATACTCTCCGTTACTGCACTATTACCTGGATTATAGAAAGCTTCTTTTTCATTAAGAACTAAAGAACCAGTTTGACCTTCTATTACCTTCTGTTTTGAATCATGTTCTGGTTCTGAAGCTATCTCTTTAACCTCTCCTGCAAGCATCTTACTATAAAGCTGATCTAGATGTTTGATAAGTGAATGTGTAAACTTCATACCAGTAAATTCTTTAGGAGATTTTTTAGGATCAAGTCCAGCTTCCCCAGTAGTAGGAGTCCTTTGGGCTGGAGTTAATGCTGGCTGAGTAGGAGCTTCTGCATTTTGAGATGTTCCAAGGTCT